>Ga0255183_1000101_pt1 | contig 39079 bp, 39 predicted proteins | sample Atl_UVDOM_RepB_8_FD_183638 | JGI IMG/M metagenome (GOLD analysis project Ga0255183, IMG submission 183638) | Freshwater microbial communities from Altamaha River, Georgia, United States - Atl_UVDOM_RepB_8d | ecosystem: Environmental > Aquatic > Freshwater > River | place: USA: Georgia...
TCTTCGTTCAGTAGAGGAAATTGCTACTGCAAGAGGTGTTAACACTAAAGGGCTTCGTACTAAGTCGAAGCTTTCAAAGTAAGGTGATTTATGAGTAAAGAGATTACGATCAAATTAAAAAGAAGTGTTATTAGTTGTAATGATAAGCAAAAAGCTACGATTCGTGGTTTAGGCTTAAGAAGAATCAATCATGTTAGAACATTAGAAAATACTCCTGCTGTTAGAGGCATGGTTAAATCTATGATTCAATGGTTGGAAATCGTTAAATAATTCGACTGGAGAAAACTATGCTAACGTTAAAAACATTAAATAGCCCTAAAGGTGCACACAAAAACATCAAGAGAATTGGCCGTGGACAAGGTTCTGGTCAAGGAACTCAAGCTGGTAAAGGTCACAAGGGTCAAAAAGCAAGAAACGGTGGTGGAATTAGAATTGGTTTCGAAGGTGGACAAATGCCACTTTACAGAAGATTACCAAAAGTCGGTTTCTCAAACGCTGCTTTTAAAACAGTTTATGCAGTTGTAAATTTAGAAAATATTGCAACTAAGTTTGCAGACCAAGTTGTTACTAGAGAAACTCTTATCGATCTAGGATTTTTGAGTGGTATTAATAAGTCTTTACCAATTAAAATTCTAGCTAAAGGTGAGTTTTCCAAAGCTCTTACTTTTAGAGGAATTGATAAGTTTTCCGCAAAAGCACTTGAGCTTATTAAGAAAGCTGGCGGAAAAGTAGAAGAGTAATTCATTTAGAGGATACAAGGATGTCATCAAACGTTTCAAAATTAGAAGAGCTTAAAAAAAGAGTTTTTTTTACTCTTTTAATGTTGGGTGTATATAGAGTTGCAACGCAAGTCCCAACTCCTGGCGTAGACGGAGCAGCATTATCTTCATTCTTTAGTGGGATGAAAGGGTCAATTTTTGGAGTGTTTAACACCTTTTCTGGTGGAGCGCTTGAGAGATTTTCAGTTTTAGCTCTCGGGATCATGCCGTATATTACTTCTTCAATTATTTTTAGTCTTTTATCTTATTCTATTCCTGCTTTAGCAGAGCTTCAAAAAGAAGCTGATGGGCATAAGAAAATTTCTCAATACACTCGTTATGCTGCAGTTCTTTTGTGCTTCTTTCAAGGATACGGGTTGGCTGTGGGTCTTGAGAATATCAAGAGTCCAAATGGTTTGCCTGTTGTTATTGATCCAGGAATGTCATTTAGACTTTTAACAGTTATAACACTCACAGCTGGAACAATGTTTGTTATGTGGCTTGGTGAGCAAATAACTGAGAGAGGTATTGGTAACGGTATTTCATTGGTTATTTTTGCAGGTATTGCTGCTGGAATTCCAAGAGGCATTAGAGATACGTTCACTCTTCTACAAAATGGTGAAATGAGTGTTTTGAACTTATTTATTGTTGTTGCTATCATGCTCGTTTCTTTTTGGATTATTATTTTTGTTGAAAGAGCTTTTAGAAAAGTTCCTGTTCAATACGCTAAGAGAGTAGTTAACAATAGAGTTTTTGGTGGTCAGTCATCTCATTTGCCAATCAAAGTTAATATCTCTGGTGTAATGCCACCGATTTTTGCGAGTGCATTGTTGGGTTTTCCAACTACAATTTCTCAATTTGTTCCTCAAAATAGTCCAATGAAGATTTATTTTAGTAACATTGAGCAGTTATTCGCCCCAGGGAAATTGCTTTATAACATTACTTTTATCGCACTTATTCTTTTCTTTGCTTATTTTTACTCAACGATTCAGTTTAAAACTGAAGATGTTTCTGAATCATTGAAAAAGAATGGTGGCTTTATTCCTGGAATTCGTCCAGGTGAGCAAACGGCGGAATTTTTAAATCAAGTCATCAGTCGTCTAACCTTGGTTGGTGCGATCTATGTTGCTTTGATTTGTATCATGCCGGTTATACTTTTCAATTATGCAAAAGTTCCATTTTATTTTGGCGGTACATCTCTTTTAATTTTAGTAGGTGTCGCAATTGATACAATGGCTCAAGCGGAAGGATTTATGATCTCTCAGAGACTTGATACTGCTTATAAAGTTAAGGGCAAGTATTCAGGGGCGAGAAGGTTTTGATGAGTTCACACTTGATTTTTATAGGGGCTCCAGGTTCTGGTAAAGGAACTCAAGCTTCGAGATTTGTAGCTGAAAAAGCCTATAAGCATGTTTCAACTGGAGATCTTTTAAGATCTGAAATAGCTAAGGGGACTAAACTTGGCCTTGAGGTCAAGTCAGTTATGGACTCAGGTTCACTTGTTTCAGATGATTTAGTTATTAAGCTGTTGCAAGCGAATATTGATTTAGTTGGATCCCAATATATTTTTGACGGGTACCCACGTAATATTGATCAAGCTAAGGCTCTAGATTCAGAGGTTTTAAAGGGAAGCAAGTCTGTTGCTATTTACTTTGAGATCGATATGGCGAAGCTTGTTGAAAGATTGACAAATAGACGAACCTGCAAAGATTGTGGTTCTATATATAACCTGATGTTTAAAAAGCCCAAGGTAACGGGCGTGTGCGACAAGTGCGGCGGTACTAACCTTGCGCAGAGAGTTGACGACAAAGAAGATGTGATAGCTAACAGGCTTAAAGTCTTTAATGATGCGAATGCTCCTGTCTTAAAGTACTACCAAGATCTAGGTCGTTTGGTTATTGTAAATGCGGAATCGTCAGAGGATCAGATTTTTAATCTAATATCTCAGGCTGTTTAGCTTTAAGAATTAAATTTATTGTCTTATAGTTTTTAATTTTATATAAGGTCACTTACTTTTTTTGGAAAAGCATGGCAGAGACAACTGATACAATAGAAGTTGAGGGAGAAGTTTTAGAGCTTCTTCCCAATACAAGATTTAGAGTTAAATTACCGAATGGTCATGTGGTACTTGCACATATCAGCGGTAAGATGAGAATGAATTTTATTAAAATCCTACCTGGAGATAAGGTCGTTATTGAAATTAGTAAATACGATCTTGATAAGGGTAGAATCATATTTAGAAGCAAGGGTTAATTATGAAAGTAAGATCATCAGTGAAGCAAATTTGTAAAGATTGTAAAGTGGTAAAACGTAAAGGTGTTTTACGTGTTATCTGTAAAGTAAATCCAAAACATAAGCAAAAACAAGGTTAGTAGGGGAAAAGCATGGCACGTTTATTAGGTGTAGATTTACCAAGAAATAAATCGATGAGAATTGCGATGAGAGCTATTTATGGCGTTGGTCCTAAAGTGGCTGTTGACGTTCTGACTAAGGTTGGAATCGATTTAGAAAAAAACTCTAACGAGATTACTGAAGAAGAAGTACAACAAATTCGTACTGCTTTAGAAGAGTATACAGTTGAAGGTGATTTAAGAAGAGAGATTGCTCTCAATATTAAACGTCTTAAGGATCTCGGTTGTTACAGAGGTATCCGTCACCGTAAAGGCTTACCAGTGAGAGGACAAAGAACTCATACGAATGCACGTACGAGAAAAGGTCCTGCAGTTGCAATTGCTGGTAAAAAATCAATCAAAGCGATGAAATAATAAGGTAGGATAATATGGCTACAACTAATCAACAGGCTTCTCAAGCAAAGTCGACAAAGAAAAAATCTAAGAAAAACTTAAGTCATGGTGTATGTCACATCAATGCAACTTTTAACAATACGATCGTTACAATCAGCGATGCTGATGGAAATGCAGTTGTTTGGGCAAGTGCAGGCGGCTTAGGATTTAGAGGTTCAAAAAAATCAACTCCGTTCGCTGCTCAAGTTGCTTCTCAGGAAGCTGCGAAGAAAGCTGCAGAACATGGCTTATCTTCAGTTGATGTTAAAGTTAAAGGTCCCGGTGCTGGTAGAGAGAATGCTATCAGAGCTCTTTTGGCTGCAGGAATCAGAATTACTTCTGTTGCAGATATGAGCCCAATGCCTCACAACGGCTGTCGTGCTCCGAAAAGAAGAAGAGTATAATTTTAACTTTGATATTTTAGAGGAGATTCCATGAATTCATATATGAGTAAAAATTGGGCAGGGATGATTCGCCCAGGAGCCCTTGAGGTTGATACAGAAACGTTAAAGCCTAGCTATGGTAAATTCACAGCAAAGCCTCTTGAAAGAGGTTACGGATTAACTCTTGGAAACTCTCTTAGAAGAGTACTTTTATCTTCACTACAAGGTGCAGGTATTGTTGCTGTTAAAATTGATGGTGTTGATCATGAGTTCGGTACGATCAATAACATTAAAGAAGAAGTTTCAGAAATCATTCTAAACTTAAAAGAAGTTAGATTTAAAATTTCAGATAAAGAAGATGTGACTTTAGTTCTTGAGAAAAACTCTGAGGGAGCAGTTAAGGCTGCAGACATCACTGAAAGCTCAAGTGTTAAAGTTTTAAATCCTGAGCACACAATTTGTAACGTTTCATCTGGCGGATCAATTCGCATGGAGCTTAAAATTGCACGTGGTAAAGGTTATGTTACTGCTTTAGATAATAAAGAAGCATTTGATCTACCTGTTGGTTGGATTTATGTAGACACACTTTTTTCTCCAGTCCACAGAGTAAACTATACTGTAACAAACAGTCGTGTTGGTAAAAGAACTGATTACGATAAACTAACTTTAGAAGTTTGGACTAATGCTGGAATTGATCCTGTAGATGCAGTAGCAATTTCTGCTAAAATCCTCAGAGATCAGTTAGCTGTTTTCTTAAATTTTGAAGATAAAGATGCACCTGCTGAAGTTAAACCCGTTTCTGCAGGAGTTTCAGGTGGTGTTACGAACGATGCTCTTCTCAAGCCAGTATCTGAACTTGAGTTGTCAGTTCGTTCTGCAAATTGCCTACAAAATGCAAATATTAAATACATTTACGAGCTTGTTTCTAAGACAGAAGGTGAAATGCTTAGAACTAAGAACTTTGGCCGTAAATCTCTAAATGAAATTAAAGAGATTCTTACGACTATGGGCTTAGGTCTTGGTATGAAAGTCGACAATATCATGAAGCAAGTTCAGCACCCAGAATAAGGTGTTCTTGAGGAGAAAGTATGAGACACGGAAATCATAAGTATAAATTAGGGGTAAAACCTCAGCACAGAAAGGCTCTCGTTCAAAACCTTTCTATTGAGCTAATCACTCATGGAAAAATTAGAACGACAGAGACAAAAGCTAAAGCTATTAAGCCATTCGTAGAAAAACTAGTGACGCTTGCAAAAGTTGATACAATTGCAAACAGAAGACTAGCTTTCACAAAGCTTAATAATAAAGAAGCAGTTAAATCATTATTTGAGACTGTTGCTCCAAAATTCAAGCAACGTCCAGGTGGATATACGCGTGTCCTCAAGCTTTCGGAAGGAAGATTAGGTGATGGTGCTAAAGAAGCTTTTATCGCATTTGTTGAATAATTAAGTTTTAAAAAGCCCTCCTTGAGAGGGCTTTTTTTTTGATGTTATGTTAAAAAAAATTTCAATTATCGTTCTCATTATTGGGTTAACTCTTTTCTACTCTTACTGGCAGAGAAAATCTTTTGAATCTAGTCTAAAAGTCACGGAGTTTAGTCTTAACAGGCTCCCAGATGCTTCATATTTAAATTTGGATAACACTCCTTATACAATCTCAAAAAACCAATCAAAAGTGATTGTCGTTCATTTTTGGGCCACCTGGTGTGGACCCTGTGAGGCAGAATTACCTGAGCTTATTGCTTTGATTAAAAGATATGAAAATAACGATAAAATTAGTTTCTATCTCGTGGCCGTCAACGATGACTTAATTAAAGTTAAAAAGCATTTAAAAACTCTTGTCTACCCTCAGCCCCCTCTCGTTGAGTTTCTTTTAGACAATTCAGGTCTTCATCAGATGAAATTTGGAACCACCAAAGTACCTGAAACTTATGTGTTTTCTGGTGATTTGAGACTCCTGAAAAAATACTCCGGCCCGCAAGATTGGAACAAACCCATGTTTTTCCAAGTTTTTGACGAATTTATCCAAATGAATGGTCTCAGATTGTAGATCTTTTTTTCGCTACCATCCTCAAGTGTCAAGTTTTCCGACAAATCACCGATAAGATCATTGAGTTTTACCAAAGAAGGTAAGGAGAAATCTATGATCGATTGGAAATCAATTAAAGACCTACACGTGAATAAGAAACTCGAACAGATCATCGGGAATTGGTACGGAGTAGATATTTTTTATACAGATGAGCAGGCCCGTGTTCAATTAATTGGTCAGCAAGCAGACTACCCCTATAAATCACCATTCTTCAAACTTCAAATGTCTCATTCATTTGGTAAAGATTGGTTAGAAAACGACGTCGAAAAAGTCTTTGAGCACTTCACAAATATTCAGGAAAATTGGTGCGAGTACGAATCATTTTTTCCGCATCTTTATGGTTATAGTCAAAAAGTTATTCTGGACGGAGACTGTATTGGATCTGTTTTTGCTTATCCCTACTTTAAAGATACTGTGACATCTGAAGAGATGGAGATGGTCGTCAAAAAAATGGTTGAGTGTGGAGTCGCTGAAGACGATGCGAAGCTTGCCGTTTCTAAGATTAAAAAGTTTTCTGAAAAAGATTTCTTCAAAATGAAAGAGCTATCGGGGATCGTCAGCGATGAAATCTCGACTTTTCACTCTGAAATCTCTAAGCGAGAAGCTCGGATCATGGATTTAAACTCAGAGATTGGAAATAAATATCGCTACCATAACCTCGTTGGGAAATCTAAGAAGATGCAGCAGGTTTATCACCTTCTATCGAAAGTTTCGAACTCTGAATCGAGTATCTTGATTCAAGGGGAAAACGGTACAGGTAAGGAAATGGTCGCGAAAGCCATTCACTACAACTCACCTAGAAAAGATGCTGTCTTCATGGCCGTCAACTGCTCGGCCTTCAATGATAACCTTCTAGACTCTGAACTTTTTGGTCACGTCAAAGGAGCTTTCACCGGTGCTATCAAAGATAAGAAGGGTGTTTTCGAAGTAGCCAATGGAGGAACTCTCTTCCTTGATGAGATTGGAGATACATCACCTTCAATGCAAGTTAAGCTTTTGAGGATCTTACAAGAAGGGACCTTCATGCCAGTGGGTGCCACGAGTCCGAAAAAAGTTAACGTGAGAATTATTGCAGCAACAAATAAACCTCTCAAAGAAATGATCGCTAAAGGCGAGTTCAGGGAAGATCTTTATTATAGAATTAACGTCATCAACGTCACCATCCCTCCATTAAGGGAGAGACAGGAAGATGTTCCTATCTTGATTGATTATTTCGTTCAAAAACGATGTGAGGAAGCTGGTTTGCCGCTCAAAACATTTTCAAAAAAATGTCTTGAGAAAATGTTAGACCACGCCTGGCCAGGTAACGTTCGTGAGCTACAGAACGAAGTTGAAAGACTCGTTGTTTTGGCAGGTGAAGATAAAGTGATCACACCGGATATGCTCTCATCAAGAATTCTTGAGATGTCTGGCGAGCAACACCATTCTTCTCACTCTTCACATTCAGGAGTATTAAAAGGTGTTAATACGAACGGATCCCTCAAGGATGCCATGGAAGAATTAGAGATTCTTATGATTCGTGAAGGTCTGAAGAGATGTGCGTTTAACAAATCAAGGCTCGCAAAAGAGCTTGGGATTTCACGAGCTAGTTTGATTATGAAAGTAGATAAATACGGCTTAGATAAAAGAGCTCAAAAGCGAGCAGCTGGAGAGTAAAAAAGGGAGCTTTAAGCTCCCTTTTTTTTTGTCGTTTTAACCCATTGCGCACTTTACCCACAATCATTTTCCAAGGTATAACATAACTCCATATCAGGAGGCTTCATGTTAACGAATGATCAAAAAAGAGATCTACTTTCAAAACTTAGTCAGGAAGCAGAACTCGGTGGCGGAATCGAAAGAATCAAAAAACAGCATGATCAAGGTAAGTACACTGCAAGAGAAAGAATCAATAAACTTTTAGATCCAGGCAGTTTCTTAGAGTTTGATAAATTCGTTGTTCATAAGTGTGATAATTTTGGCATGGAAAAAAATAAATACCTTGGAGATGGAGTCATCACGGGTATTGGAAAAATTAACGGAGAGCAAGTTGCGATCTTTTCTCAAGACTTCACATGTTGGGGAGGCGCTCTTGGGCACGCATTTGCAAAAAAAATATGTAAGGTAATGGATTTTGCTCTTGAAAATAGAATCCCCGTTATTGGGATCAATGACTCAGGTGGTGCTCGTATTCAAGAGGGTGTCGAATCCCTGGCCGGGTACGCAGAAATTTTTTATCGAAATGTTCAAGCCTCAGGAGTAATTCCTCAAATTTCCCTGATCATGGGACCTTGTGCCGGTGGAGCTGTTTATTCACCAGCAATGACAGACTTTATCTTCATGGTTGATCAGACTTCATATATGTTTGTGACGGGACCTGACGTTATTAAAACTGTCACTCATGAAGAAGTGACCAAAGAAGCTCTCGGAGGAGCCTCTGCGCATAACGAAAAATCAGGAGTTGCTCACTTTAAATGTTCGGATGAGGATGATTGTTTTGAAAGAGTGAGAGAACTCATGAGTTTCTTGCCAGCAAATAATCATGTGCCACATGGAACAAAAATAACTTCGGATCACGCATTAAGAACGAACACAAAACTTAAAAATTTTATCCCTGATAATTCTAAGAAGCCTTACGACATGCATGAGCTGATTATGGAGATCATCGACGATCAGCATTTTCTTGAAGTTCATTCGGATTTCGCGAAAAATATTTTAACAGGATTTGCCTCTATTGGGGGCCTTAAGATTGGTATCATTGCCAACCAACCAAGTTTTTTAGCAGGTTGTTTAGATATCGATTCATCTGTCAAGGCTGCGAGATTTGTCCGCTTCTGTGATTCATTTAATATCCCACTTCTTACTCTCGTTGATGTTCCAGGATTTCTCCCAGGAACAGTTCAGGAGTTCGGAGGAATTATTAGACATGGAGCTAAGCTACTTTATGCCTACTCAGAAGCAACAGTCCCAATGATCACACTCATCACTCGAAAAGCTTATGGTGGAGCCTACGATGTGATGGCTTCAAAACATATCCGGGCCGATATCAATCTCGCCTATCCAAGTGCAGAGATCGCAGTGATGGGAGCGGATGGAGCTGTGAATATTATTTTTAGGAATGAACTCATGGGTCTAAAAGGTGAGCAGTTCACCAAGAAGAAAGCTGAACTCGTCGAGAGCTACGAGAATAATTTTGCTAATCCATATCGTGCGGCAGAGCTTGGATATATCGATGAAATTATTGAGCCAGAAACAACGAGACAAAGAATCATTCAATACTTTTCTGCTCTTAAGAATAAAAAAGTAACAAGGCCAGAAAGAAAACACGGGAATATTCCACTATGAAAGGCAAACGCGTATTAATTATTAATAGAGGTGAAATTGCTATCAGAGTTGCAAAAGCTTTAAACGAACTCGGTCTAATCTCCGTCGGTGTGTGGACTGATAATGAGCTCGAACCTCCTCATCTTGAATACTGTAAAGAATGGGTACATTTACAAGGAAGTAATAACAAAGAGACATATCTCAACATCCCTCAGATTTTAGACATCATTGAAAAATATAAAATCGATGCTGTTCATCCAGGCTACGGATTTTTATCTGAAAATAGAGAATTCTCTGAGGCACTTGCGAAGAAAAAAATTCTTTTTATTGGGCCCAATCCGAACGCTGTTTATAAAATGGGTGATAAGGCCATTTCGAAACAAGTGGCCAGCGAGGCTGGAGTTCCTGTTGTTCCAGGTTCTGTTGGTGAGGTCAAATCTGTCGAGGAAGCCATAAAAATTGCTTCAGAGATTGGATATCCTGTTCTTTTGAAGGCCGTTGCAGGTGGAGGAGGAAAAGGGATGAGACCTTGTTTTAATGACAAGGAAATTCATGATTTTTTTCCAACCGTTCAGCGTGAGGCTTTATCGAGTTTTGGTTATGCTGGATTACTCGTTGAGAAATACATTCAGAATCCACATCACATAGAAGTGCAAATTTTAGCGGATAAAAAAGGAAACATTTACCATCTCTTCGAGAGAGAATGTTCGATTCAGAGACGTCACCAAAAGATCATTGAAGAGGCACCTTCACCTTTTATTGGAGAAGATGAAAAACTTCGTCAGGATATTTGTGAAACTGCAGTGAGATGTGCCAGAGCTGTTGGATACGATTCAGCTGGAACAGTTGAGTTCATTATGGGTGAGGATAAAAAGTTTTACTTCCTTGAAATGAACACAAGGATTCAGGTCGAGCACCCAATTACAGAGGAAATCACAGGTATTGATCTCGTGGCAAACATGATTAAAGGTGCTTTTGAAGAACCTTTCGATTTTAATTCTCAATCAGATATTAAAATCTCTGGGCATTCGATTGAGCTTCGTATTTGTGCTGAGGATCCTATTTCGATGTTACCTGCTCCGGGCAAGGTGATTGGTTTTGATTTCACATTTCCACAAGGTATTCGATTTGATCATTGTATTCATCCTCGACTACATATCACTCCAGATTTTGATCCTATGATTGGTAAACTTATCTCCAAGGGCTACAATCGAGACGTTGCCTTAAGGAAAGTTAGAAACGCGGTTGAGAATCTTTGGATTGAAGGGATTAAGACAAACATCGCACTACATAAAGTTATATTGAATGAACAAAACTTTGTTCAAGGTCATTATTCAACGAATTACATTTCAACAATTAAGCCTCAGGAAAAGGTTTCTCCGAGAGAAAATGTTGTAGAGCTCATGAAGAAAATTGTTGCGATTGAATCTTCGATCACAGGAGTTTAGTGATGAGATATTATTTTTTAAATCAAGAAATGGAAGAATTAAAGATTGATGGCGAAAAGCATGGGAAATTCTTTGTCATGAAAGCCGATGATCAAACCGTCCCATTCTTTGTTAGAGACCTTTGTGGTAAAAAATTTATCTCTCAGGATCAAAAGTCATGGCAAAAGTTACCAAAGATTTTTTTAAGCGATACTCTTGTCTCTCACTCTGAGGTGCTTAAGTTTTTTAGAGGATTCAAACCTTCCGGACTCAATAAGGGTGGAGCTGGTCAACTAGTGACTCAGATGCCAGGGAAAGTTGTCAAAATCCTTAAATCAGTTGGAGATTCTGTTCAAAAAGGCGACACAGTTCTTATTCTTGAGGCGATGAAAATGGAAAATGAGATCAAGTCAGGAGCTGATGGTAAAATAAAGACTATCAACGTAAAAGAGGGCCAAGCACTTGAAACAGGGTTTCTGATGGCCGAGGTAGAGTAGGCAAAATTTTCTTATCTAAAAATCCTGCCTCTTTTATTGGTAAGCTATTAAAAGAGGGGGATTTCTCATGAGTCCTGATCAAAAAACTTCTAGTCTTGTTTTATCAAAAAGTTTGAAAGGTTATTTTTTTGAAAATTTAAGAGAAATTAATCTTAAATCATCATGTCCTTTACCAGAATCGCTCATTTTCTACTCAAGCGATGTTCTCGACCGATTTTCCTTAACTGAGAGCTTTTACGATCTTTCATCAGGAAAAGTAAGAGAGAAGATATTGGGAATTAAGCTTCTTGAAGCTCAGGCTTTTAGCAAAGAGGAACAAGTCAAAACGTATAAAGAGATTGGAGAGATGTCCTTGCTTTTATGTGGATATTTTTCTGATTCCGTTAATCATAAAATTGTTGATCGCCAATACTATTCTCAGCTAGGGAAAATGGCTTTTTCTCACTTAAACCACTCTATACCAAGTTTTTTAGACATACCGGCATTTTATCAAATGCTTTGTACGCGATTTGAGGCGCTCACAACCTTGATGTCGATCATGGCTTCACACAATAAAGGCGAACATCATCATCATCTCATTTTCACGAAGATGCTCGAGAATCAAAATATTAAGGAAGAAGAAATCATCCTTTCTGGAATGACTCTTCCTCAGACTAAAAAAGTTTCTTAACGGCCAGCTTGAATTATTGACCATTTTTGCTGAAAAAACTTCTTTAGAAACTTTTGAAATTCTTGATAGTCAGCTTGTCGAATGAATTGATGATTTAAATGATTAAAATCAAGACTCAACTGATGGAGTACAGGAATCGAGTAAAGTTGAGCGTAGTCATCATTGGTTTGGATCGCAAGAAGGTTTTGGCCATCAATCATTTTCTTTATTCGAATAAATTCATCTTCCGTGATCCCATGTTCTCCAAGATTATCTAAGATTTTCATAATCGCTTCGATCGCTTTTTCAGATTTATCGTGCCCAGATCCAATATAGATAGCAAAACATCCAGCTTCAAGAGCTGAGACATGGACAGGGGCAACAGAATAGCATAAGCCAAGGCGATCTCTGACTTCAACGAAAAGATCAGAGCTTTGTCCATTAAGATGGGCTGTGATCATTTTTAAGTACAATTCCTCATTCGTGCCAATTCTATAAGCTTGACCACCGATAATGATTTGAGTTTGCTCTCGATGAAAAGGCAGATGAAGTTTTTTCAATTTTGCTTTTTTAACTTTAAATATTTTTGTTTTTTGATCTTTTCTCGACGGAAGATCAGAGATCCATTTATTAATAATGCCTTCAACCTCTGCCTGGTCTAAATCTCCACAGTAAGTGAAAACAAGAGACGATTTTTTTAATTGCTGCTGATGAAGTCTCTTCAAACTTGCGGGGCTCATTTTGTTTAAAGTTTGATTATTCCCAGCTAAATCTAAGGAGTAGTGGTGGCCTTGGAAAACATGCTGATAGTAAGCCTTGAAAGCTTGTTTCATCGGATCTTCTTTTTGATTTTCAAGTGACCTAAGAATGATCTTCCGTTCATGATCGAAGAATTTTTTACCTAGGGTTGGGTTTTTTAGTGTGCCAAAGAAATGATTGAGTAATCGGTCTTTATCTCTGGTTTGACCATGAAGAGTAAGCCCGTAAGCATTTTTTCCAGAGAAACCATTAAGAGAGGCGGACATAGATTCAAGTTCATTTTTTAGATCGAGATGATTGATTCCATCATAGCCAGAGGTCATTAATCGACTCAAAAGATGATAAGAACCGGCATTTAATTTTGTTTCTCCGTATTGGCCACCTTTGATGTAAGCGTGAAAGACAAAAGTTGGGGTCATTTTATTTTGACGATAAATTAATTTGATACCCTCTTTAAGAGTTTTAACTTTGACGGCAGGATCGAACTCACTTGTGACGATACCAGTTTCTTTAAACTTTAATTTTGTCTTTTTGACGACTCCATGAATTTTTGATGTCCAGTCTTTTAACTGTGACTCAAGTTTGGTGTTCATTTTCCCTTGAGGTATCTGAAGAGTGAGGTGAATCGGTCTTTCAAAAATTCTCACAAGTGCCATCATCACATCTTGAACCGTTACATCTTTAATTCTCTGAATGAATTCATCTTCGCAAAAAATATTACCTGTTTGAGCAAAACCATGCCCTAAGCTAAATGCGTAAGATTCAATAGATTCACGTTCATAGATTTTAGAAGCGATATATTGGTTCTTAATTTTTGTGAGCTCTTCAGTTGAGAAGTGCTGATTGATAGTTTGTTGAAATGTTTTAATAAAAAGAGCTTTCGCTTTATCAAGATTTTCAATAGGGAAGTTCATCTTCATCATATGAACTCCTCCTTGAGCAAAATACATGGTCGATCCGCCGACACCATTACAAAGTGAAGTATTTGTAACTAGAGCCTGATAAAGACGTGAGGTCTCACCATGAGCAAGACAATTAAGAGCAAGATCCTCTGCCGCAGTCTGAGAATTAGAGTACTCAGGAGATTGAAGGCAGAACGTTAGAGTTGCTTGCTTTATTTCCTTTTCATGGACATTGACTTGTGACTTTGACTGGAGTGTAAATTCTTCAAATGAAGACTTCTCGCCATGAGGAAGTTTAAATGAGCTGATTTGATCGATGAGTTCAGGTTTGTTTTTTAAATCTCCGGCCACAACGAGCAGAGCATTTTCTAAGTTATAAAACTTTTGTCTAAAAGACGTTATTTGTTCACGTGAAAAATTTAAAATTGTTTCCTCTCTGCCTAAGATGGGGTGGTGATATCCACCACTAAAAGAGCCTTTCTGAATTTGCATAAAGTTAAACTGTGAGGGATTGTCCATGGCCCTTCTGTACTCTTCATGAACAACATTCCTTTCAGCTGGAATATCCTCCTCACTAAATAATGGATTGGCGACCATGTCGAGAAGAAGATCGAGCGATTTATCAATAAAGAGGCTAGGAGTATTGATGTAGTAGCAAGTGTAATCAAATGAAGTGAATGCGTTAACCTCTGCGCCAAGACTCTCTATCTCATGAGTGAGAAGCTTGCCTGGCCGCTTTGGAGTCCCTTTGAAAAACATGTGTTCAAGAAAATGTGCTATCCCTTCGTGATCTTCTTTCTCGAGAGCCGAGCCCGCTCTAAACCAAATTTGCACTGTTGCCGCACTTGAGCCAGGAGAATTGATAAAGAGCGTGTTTAGTTCATTTTTTAACTTGATATTTTCGATGTTCATAATTTCCTTGTCTTTGAGAGAATCTTTCGATCTATTATCTCTTTTGTGATTGCTCTTTGGAAGGAATTTTTCTTATATGACAAACGCAACAAGTCTATACGTTCACGTTCCGTTTTGTAGGCATCTTTGTAATTACTGCGATTTTTACAAGGTAAAACACTCAAATTCAGCTGAGCTTGAGAGGTTTTCTCAGTTTCTCACATCCTCATGGCTCCATCATAAGAATCTTCTCACTGAACAAGCAGTCGTCATCAAAAGTTGGGAGACCATATATCTTGGAGGAGGAACTCCATCATTATGGGGCGAAAAGGGAGCATTAGATTTTGCTAATCTGATCAAAGAAATACCTACCACAAATAATTGTGAGTTCACGATGGAAGTTGATCCAGGAACATGGACAGAAAACTTGTTAAAATCTTGGCAAGATATTGGGTTGAATCGTATTTCAGTTGGGACACAAGCTCTCGATGAGAAGTTCTTAAACATTCTAGATCGATCACATTCGCTCGACGAGTCCTTAAACTTTTTAAATTTTTTAAACCAACATCACTGGAACTTCTCGTTGGATTTTCTTTTAGGTGCTCCTTTTTCAATTGAAAACAAAAGAGATCTCAAGCGTGAAATAGATCTTCTATTAAGTTACGGCCCCAAGCATATTTCCCTCTACATACTCAATGCTCGCTCTAAGTACCCACATCTCTCAGCTATTCCGCATGATGATTACGTCCGTGATGAGTATCTCTTCGTCTCAGACTATTTAGGCTCAAAAGGATTTATCCATTATGAAGTTTCTAACTTTGCCCTGCCAGGTTTTGAATCAAAACATAATCAAAAATATTGGCGCTCAGAAACTGTTCTCGGTCTTGGTCCAAGTGCGGTTGGTTATTTGAATTTAAGAAGTGATTTCGCTTTAAGATATAAATGGAAAGTGTCTCAGCCAACTTTTCAACTTGAAGAATTAAAAACAGAAGAAATTGAACTTGAAAAAATGTATTTATCTTTAAGAACTTTAGAGGGAATGCCTCTTAATAAATTACCTTCCCAGGTGACATCTTCCTGGATTTCCCAAGGCCTCGCTCATATTTCTGGAGAGCGTCTCATTTTAACTCCAAAGGGATGGGTCATTTTAGACTCTTTAATGGACGATATTTTCAGAGCATCTTAGAAAAAACAATAACTTGCGTATTTGCTCAAAAAATTATTTTTAGCCCTACATTGACTTTTTTTTATGAGTTCCCATTTTAAGCTTTAGAAACGAATGAGGAAATTATGGATCAAAATGAAAATGCAAACGAACAAGAAAAAGCCCAAGAAGAAACAGCATCAGTGGTTGAAGAAGTAAAAAAAGACGAAGTTGATTACAAAGCTAAGTACTATTACATCGCAGCTGAAATGGATAACTACCGAAAGAGAATGGAGAGAGAAAAAGAAAATCTTTTAAAGTTTGGAACTGAAAAAGTTCTCACTGATCTTATCCAGGTTGTGGATAACTTTGAAAGAACAATAGATATGCTCAAAGGTGATCAAGATTCAAAGGTAAAAAATATCGTTGTGGGTTTAGACATGGTAAAAAAACAGTTTGTCGACTCACTCGCGAAACATGGGCTGACTGAAGTTGAATCTCTTGGAAAAGACTTCGATCCTAATTTTCATGAAGCAATGGCACAAGAGTATGTAGAGGGTAAAAAACCGAATGAAATTGTGAAAGAATTTATGAAAGGCTATTCACTTAACGGAAGACTACTCAGGGCCGCGAAAGTTGTTGTAGCTAGTGATAAACAATAAAAAAACAAGGAGAAATCATATGGGTAAAATTATCGGAATTGACTTAGGGACAACAAATTCATGTGTTGCCGTTATGGAAAATGGAGCTTATAAAATTGTTCCGAACGCAGAAGGGCATAATACAACACCATCAATTATTGGTTTTGCTTCTAACGGTGAGAACTTGGTTGGACAAGTGGCTAAAAGACAAGCCGTAACAAATCCAAGCAAGACTCTCTTTGGTATCAAGCGTTTGATTGGGCGTAAACAAACAGATGCAGAAGTTGCAAAATTTAAAGATGTTGCTCCTTTTGATATTTTTGCCAACAAAAATGGTGATGCTTGGGTAAAAGTTGATGGTAAAGAATACTCACCTCAAGAAATTTCAGCAAAAGTTCTCGAAAAAATGAAAAAAGCAGCAGAGGACTACTTGGGTCAACCTGTGACTGAAGCCGTGATTACGGTTCCTGCTTATTTTAACGATGCTCAAAGACAAGCAACGAAAGATGCTGGTCGAATTGCTGGGCTTGATGTGAAGCGAATTATCAACGAGCCAACAGCAGCAGCTCTTGCGTACGGACTTGATTCGAAAAAAGATAAGAATATTGCTGTTTTCGATCTAGGTGGTGGTACATTTGACGTTTCAGTTCTTGAAATCACTTCAGATGGTGTCTTCGAAGTTAAATCGACCAATGGAGATACTTTCCTTGGTGGTGAGGACTTTGATTACAGAATCATTAACTGGATTGCGGAAGAGTTTAAGAAAGAAACAAGCATTGATCTTAAAAATGATAAAATGGCACTTCAGCGTTTAAAAGAAGCAGCAGAAAAAGCTAAGCATGAACTTTCTTCTGTCACACAAACGGATATAAATCTTCCGTTTATTACTATGGATGCGACAGGGCCGAAACACTTAAACTTGAATCTCTCTCGTGCAAAATTCGAGTCTCTTATTGGAGATCTTATTGAAAAATTAGTTGCTCCATGTAAAACAGCAATTAAGGATTCAGGCTTATCACTCAATGAGATTCACGAGGTGATTCTTGTGGGTGGTGCGACCAGAATGCCGATCGTGCAACAGAAGGTAAAAGAAATTTTTGGTAAAGAGCCGTCTAAAGGTGTGAACCCAGACGAAGTCGTTGCTGCCGGAGCTGCTATTCAAGGTGGAGTACTTGCAGGAGATGTGAAAGATGTTCTTCTCCTTGACGTGACACCTCTTTCTCTAGGGATTGAAACGATGGGTGGAGTTTTCACAAAAATTATCGATAAAAATACAACGATCCCAACGAAGAAATCGCAGGTGTTTTCAACAGCAGTTGATAATCAACCAGCTGTTTCAATCCATGTTCTTCAAGGAGAGAGAGAGTTTGCCAATGACAACAAAACTCTTGGAAAATTTGATCTTACAGGAATTACTCCAGCACCAAGAGGTGTTCCTCAGATTGAAGTAACATTTGATATCGATGCCAACGGGATTGTGCATGTGTCAGCTCTTGATAAAGCGACAGGTAAGTCTCAGAATATCGTGATCACATCGAATTCTGGTCTCACTGAAGAAGAGATCAAGCGTATGGTGAACGATGCTGAAAAAAATCGTGAAGCAGATAAGAAGCGTCGAGAAATTGTTGATGCAAGAAATAACCTAGATAGCCTTGTCTTCTCATCTGAGAAAGCGATGAAAGAGGCGGGAGATAAAATTCCTGCTGATAAGAAAACGGAACTTGAAGGAGCGATTGCTGAAGCGAAAACGAAGCTTGCGAGTGAGTCACTCGATGAAATCAAGGCTGCCACTGAAAGACTTCAAAATGTTGCTCACAGCTTAGCTCAATTCATGTACCAAGGTACTGGAGACGCTGCTCAGGGTAGCACTGCCGATTCTTCATCAACAGACTCTAAAAAAGATGGTGATGATGTTGTTGATGCGGATTTTAAAGAAGTATAATTTCATTCCAAATTACTAAAACGAATGCCCCTTAAGGTCTTTAAGGGGCATTTTATTAAGAGAGAATCATGAGTACGAAAAGAGATTTATACGAGATCCTAGGTGTCGCTCGAGGGGCAACTAAAGAAGAGATAAAAAAAGCCTATAGAAAGTTAGCGATGCAACATCATCCGGATAAAAACCCAGGGAATAAAGAATCTGAAGCTCTTTTTAAAGAAGCTTCTCACGCTGCGGATATCCTTCTCGATGACCAGAAACGGAAAATGTATGATCAGTTTGGGCACGATGGTGCTCAGATGGGTGGAGGTCCTGGAGGATTTCAGGGTGGAGACTTCGGAGACCTTGGAGATATTTTCGGAGATATTTTTGGAGATATGCTTGGTGGAGGTAGAAGTAGAGGAAGAAGAGGCGGTAGATCTCGTGCTCAAATGGGAGATGACCTTCAAACTGAAGTTAATGTAACATTTGAGGAAGCTGCCTTCGGAGTAGAGAAAGAAATTCAAATTCAAAGATCTGCCACTTGTGGTGATTGCCATGGTTCAGGAGCAAAAAAAGGATCCGGTCCAGTCACATGTGATATGTGCCAAGGTCACGGAGAAATAAGAAGACAACAGGGTTTTTTCACGATTGCACAACCATGTCCGAAGTGTCAGGGTACTGGGCAAATGATTAAAGATCCATGTGAGACTTGCCACGGTAAAGGTCGCGTGAAGAAAAAAGAAAAACTTTCGGTCAAAGTTCCGGCCGGGATAGATGCTGGTCAGAGACTTAAGCTTACTGGTCAGGGTGATTCTGGTTTAAACGGTGGACCTGCGGGTGATCTTTATGTCTTAATCGCTATCCAAGACCATGAGTTTTTCACTCGGGATGAATATGATGTTCTTTGCGAGGTTCCCATTAGCTTTTCACAAGCTGCACTTGGGGCCGAGGTTGAAGTTCCGACACTTGGTGGCAGGGTTTCGATGAAAATTCCTGAAGGAACTCAAGCTGGACAGAAAATGAAGCTAAAAAATAAAGGGATCGCAAAACTTGGAGGATATGGGTTTGGTGATCAAATCATCACGATCCATGTGGAAACACCGACAAAACTTTCTAAAGAGCAACGAGAGCTCTTTTCCAAATTGGCAGAGCATGATCAAACAGGATCAAACCCGATGTCCAAAGGCTTTTTTGACCGAGTCAAAGAGATTTTCCAGTAATTATTTCATCCTATCACCAGAGTCATTCGCTCTGGTGATAGAGTTTCATGACAAATACTCTCTAAAGCGTTAGAATAAGTGTAAAAAATCATCAAGGTTTTACTATGCTTAGACTTCTCCTTTCTCTCGCTCTTTTCTTCACTTCTTGTTCACAAGTCAAAAAAAATAAAGAGATCGATGAATCTAAATTTGCTCCCTCGACGAAAAAAGTTTTGGGTGAGGCAAGAGATTTTATCCGTCAGTCAAAATTCAAAGAAGCTAATCTTAAACTCGCTGAGCTTAATGATGACAAGATTGAAGAAGTTGAAAAATCGATCAAGTATAACCTCAAAGGCGTTGCTCTTTTTGGTATGGGTGACTTTGAGAAATCAATTTTGAATTTCGAAGTGGCCGAGAAATACGCACCTGTTGAAACGGTTCTCTATGGTCAGATTCATCTCAATATTGCCTCTGGTTATTTCAAAATGAATAAGTATGACGAAATGGTTAAGCATGTTAAAGAGATCGAAAGAAAGAATCTTTCTGATAATGAGCAAAAGAAATACTCTCAGCTCTCACTAACTTTAGGAAAGTACACACAAGATCACAAAATGATCACAGAAGCCCTTCTTCTCATGTTAAAAGGAGTTGAATCTAGGCAAGCTCTCTATGGAAGCGAGCATTACGCAACTTTCAAAGATTCATTTTCTAAATTGTCCTCGAGTGAAAAAAGTGATGTCTTCAATGATTTCAAAGATGAAAAATCAGTGGGGTTTGTCGATTTGTATGTTGGTGAAGTTGAAAAGCTTTTGAAAGAAGGTGATCGATCAAAGGCTGAATCCTATTTGACGGTGTTAAGTCAAACCTATGCCCAGGATGCAGATTATGGTAAAACCATTTCTGATTTCCAATCTCAGTTTCAATTTTCCTCTAGTTTATCAAGTTCAAATATCGGAGTCGTTTTACCGCTTTCTGGTGAAAAATCTGGTTTTGGTCAAAGAGCTCTCCAAACGGTTCAGTCTGGCCTAAAAGTTTTGGGAGCTGCTGAGAAACTAAATTTATACTCTAAAGATGGTAAGGATAATCCTCAGGAGTCAGCTCGAGCTGTGACGGAATTAATCCAGTCTCACAATGTTTCGTTTATCATTGGTGGTTTATTCCCAGAGTCGGCAAAGGCAGAGTACTTAGAGGCAAAAAAATACGGTGTCCTTTATCTCTCGCTTTCATCGATTCATTTACCAAAAGATCAAAAAGACGATCATCTGATAGAAATCCAGGGTTCTGTAGAGTCTCAGGTTGAGAGTTTGTTATCAGATGAGATGATTCAAAAATTTGGAAACAAACTTGGTGTGATTGCTCCAGATAATGAAAGTGGGAAAAGTTATTTAGCGGAGATTTCAAGAAAGTCTGAACAGAAAGGTTTGAAGATTGCAAGTTCTGCTCAGTTTCCAAAAAACACTCATGATTACCGTGAAACAGCTCAATTATTTCTCGGCTTAAAATACCCAAGAGAGAGAATTGAAGAGTTGCGTATTTTAGAGGAAGCTTATGCCCTTGAAAAAAATTCCATCAGAAGAGTTCAAACACTTCCTCCGGTGATTGATTTTGATTGGGTTTTTTTAGCGACATTCCCTCATGAGGCAACCCAACTAATCCCAACTTTAGGCTACTATGATGCTAACAAGATTAAGGTGATCGGTGGCCCAAGTTGGATTTCACAAACCATGGTTAAAGAGCAAAAAAATCTAGGAACACTATATTTTATTGGTGAAGATCCTAAAGACTTAGACCAAGATCTCCTTAAAAAGTTTCAAACTTTTTATGGAAAACCAGCCTCTCTTGTAGAGATCATGACTTTGGATGCTTTAAAAATCGGAGTTGAGACTTTAAAACTCACAGACTCAGCATCAAGTCGATCTGACTTTGAAGCTAAGCTCAAGGCCGCTGGAAAAATTCAAGGCTTGAGCACTCCATTTGTTCTTAATGATGGGATTTGGATTAAAAAAATGAACTCAATGGTCATTACGAGAGGAGAGATTCAGAAACTTTTTTAGTTCGGGTATTTTAAATAATAAATTTCCTCGAAGTTTCTCCCATATTCCTCTAAATCTAACCCGTAACCAACAATGAATTGGTCATCGATTTTTTTCCCAATATAATCAGGAACAAGTTTGACGGCCCTTTTATAGGGTTTATCAAAGAGGGTTAAAATTTCGAGTGATCTTGGCTCACTTAAATGAAGTCGATGTTTAAGAAAATGCAGTGCGCGCCCCGTGTCAATGATTTCTTCTACGATTAGTACATTTCTATCTTGGATATTTGTGCTGATATCTTTAGCCAAAGTCACTGTCCCATGACTTTCTTTTGATCTGCCTTGAGAGGAGAGTTTAACAAAATCGATGTAAACTTTGACTCCTTTTATTTCTCTTACGAGGTCGGCGATAAAGACCATGCTACCCTTGAGAACTCCAATGATGACTAGTTCCTGGCCTTTGTACCTCTGAGAGAGAGTATGACCCAGTGTTTCAACTAGGGACTTGATCTCAGATTTTTCGAGGTAAGGCACAAATTGACTAGAGACAAAATTAGAAGGAAATTTGTTTTTTTCATCGTACATAAGATTCTCGCAGATCGTTTTCTTTATTCTAAGGCTAAGTCTCAAAGGAAGAAAGAAAGAAATTGTCCGATTTTTTTTCTCTCTTTTCTTGTCCATAGATAACCTAAGTGATAAATTTTTTTAGTAAAAATCGAGTTTACTTCTAAGGGAATCAGATATGATCAAAAAAATGCTAGATTGGTTTTCAAATGACCTTGCGATTGACCTAGGAACGGCCAATACGCTTGTTTATGCTAAGGATAGGGGCATCATCGTGAATGAGCCATCTGTCGTTGCCGTTCATCAGGGATTCAGAGGCGAGCAGAAAGTTCTAGCAGTTGGAAAAGAAGCTAAAGAGATGCTTGGAAGAACTCCGGGTTCAATCAAGGCGATTCGTCCAATGAAAGATGGAGTTATTGCAGATTTCGAAGTGACTCAAGCCATGCTTAAGTACTTTATCCAAAAATCTTTAAATGGTTCAAAACTCATCAAGCCGAGAATTATTATTTGCATTCCATTTGGAATCACTCAGGTAGAAAAAAGAGCAGTCAAAGAATCTGCTGAGCAAGCAGGAGCTAGAGAAGTATATCTTATTGAAGAACCTATGGCAGCAGCCATTGGTGCAGGTCTTCCGATCACTGACCCATCAGGGAATATGATTGTTGATATCGGTGGCGGAACAACTGAAGTTGCTGTTATCTCTCTCGGCGGAATTGTTTACTCAAAATCAGTCAGAGTTGCCGGTGATAAGTTTGATGAAGCAATTGTTTCTTATATCAAGAAAAAATACTCTCTCCTTATTGGTGAGAGAACAGCTGAAATGATTAAGATGTCGATCGGAAATGCTTACCCGTTTGATGATGAAGTAAAGACTTATGAAGTTAAAGGACGTGACCTTATAGCGGGAGCTCCTAAAACGATTGAAGTAACTTCAGATGAAATCCGTGAAGCTCTTGCAGATCCTATAGCTGAAGTGGTTGAGGCGATTAAAATTTCTCTAGAGAAAACACCTCCTGAGCTTGCTGCTGATATTGTTGATAACGGAATTATTTTAGCAGGAGGAGGATCTCTCCTTGCTAACCTTGATATCTTAATTAAAGAAAAAACAGGACTTCCGGTTGCTCTTGCTGAAGATCCTCTTACTTGTGTTGTTAGAGGCTGTGGAATGGCGTTAGAGTCACTCACTCTTCTTAGACAAGTAACAACTTTAAGCTAATTCATGTCATCACAAACCTTTTTTACCAAGCTAGATGCTGAAGAAAAGGCGAAAAAACTAGAGTCACTTGCTTTCTATAAAGGTAAAGTGACTCTCTGGGTGAAAAACCAAAAAGAAAAATTCGACTCAAAAATTGTTGGGTTTTCTCAAATAGATTTGTCTTTAAATACTGATCTACCAGTAGCAACTTTTCCATCATCATCTCAACTACTTTGTAGCTTTGAACTCAACGGAGTTAGCTATTTTGCTCAGGTAAAGCATTCCCCTGCAGTCAATAACACTCTACTGCTTAATTTCACGACTGATCTTTTTAAATCTGAAAGAAGAGCGAATTTTAGGTTGATCACTTTTCCGAAGTATCAAATCTTTGCAGAGTTTGATGTTATTGTTAAAGATAACTCCTCAAATGTCATTGATCTTAAGCCGAAGGCTTCACAAACAGGACTCTTTAAGCAGTACTTAAATCTAGTAAATGAAAGTAAAGAAGGCGGAGTTTCTTCCTTTTTGCGAATCCAGCTCCAAGATATCTCGGCCTCTGGTATGGGGCTTCATGTTGGAAATTTAGAGAAAGATTACTTTAAAAAAGATCATGTCTTTGAAAACGTAAGACTTCAATTCAAAGATGAGTCCATGACAATACCTAAAGTTCAAGTCATGTATGTGGTGGACTTCATCAATAAGGAAAAATTACCTGCCTATAAGATTGGCTTACATTTTCCTAATTTAAGTATCTCATTAGATGACCGCCTCTCAAAAAAAATAAATACCCTCTTGAAAGATCTTGATCCCAACACTGATTTCGAGAATTTCATTAAATGAATCTCTCTTTCTTGCTTTGTTTTATTCTCTTTAGTTCTTGTTCTTCAACTAGGCTCATCTCATCTGATCTGCCTTCGATAGAGAAGTTTAACTACTTTGATCCATCTGGGACATATCTTTTAACGAAAGAAATTAAACGGGAGAATACAAAATTAATTTCGCGGACTCAGCTTACATCGATGGTAAAAGGAAAGAAAAATCTCGTTGAGAAATCGGTCACTCTCTCCCAGCTTGGTTCTCTTCAAGGTAAGAAAACAAGAGTTATGACATTAAAGCCTCTTGCCTCAGAATTTTCGGTATGGCTTGAGGGGCAAAAATACACATCCGTAGGTGAGACCTCTGAGAAAGAGAAAGCTTATAACCTCAGAATGGACAGTCCTGAAATAAAATGGAAGGGTCAGAAAAAAATCCTTTTCCCCCAGGGAAAATTTTTTTGCTTCTACAGTCAGCTATGGGAGTGCCTCTATTCACTTCAACGCTTTCAAGTTTTAAGCGATTTGCCCGAGTCTTCCTTTGAGTTTTATCTCATTTGGGATAACTATCCTTACTTACAAGATCAACTAACTGATGTTGGTTATGAAATGTTCACCAAAGCGACCTTAAAATACGAAGAAACTATCAATAATGAACTCAAATATGCCGTTGAAGTTGATGGCCAGCTCATCAATTTTTTTCTAAACACGCAATTTAGGATGAAAAAAATGGTCTGGGTAGCTCAAGGGATTACAATCCTGGCTTTAGATGTGAAACTTGATCAAGACTGAGGTTGAAGTGGAAAATTTGGGTCAGTTATTTATGTTTGGTATCTCAGGTGAAAGCCTTACTCCGGACGAAGTTTCTATTATTAGAAATGAAGATCTTGGTGGAGTTATTCTTTTCTCGCGCAACTTCAAGGATCCGGCACAGTTAGCAGAGCTCGTGAACTCTATACAAAAATTGAGAGGCGATTACCCACTTTTCATTGGTGTTGATCAGGAAGGTGGTCGAGTTCAGAGATTTAAAAATCAATTCTCACATTTTCCAAGCATGCTTGAGTTAAGTCGACATGATTCTCCCAAGCTAGTGTTCGAGGTTCATGAAGTGATGGCGAAGGAGCTTGCCGCTTGTGGAGTAAATCTAAATTTTTCTCCATGCTGCGATATTCTTACAAATCAAGATAATAAAGTCATTGGAGATAGATCGTTTGGTGATACTGCTGACAAAGTAGAAAAGATGATTAGTGCAGCTATCAGAGGGCTTCAGACCAATAACATCCTTGCGTGTCCGAAACATTTTCCAGGGCACGGTGGAACAAGTAAGGACTCTCATATAGATTTACCTCTCGTAAAAACTTCTTTAGAGGAGTTAAAAAAGAGGGAGGTTTCACCTTTCGTCAAGGCGACTAAGTCGCGAGTTGAGTTTATGATGATGGGACATCTTCAAGTTGATGCCTTGGATGAAAATCTTCCAACGTCCTTAAGTCCATCAGCCTATGCGTTTTTAAGACAAGAAACCAAGTTTTCAAAAATTATTATTACGGATGATCTTGAAATGGGAGCAATTTCTCAAAAGTTTTCGGCGGAAGAAGCTGCTGTTCTTGCTCTCATCGCTGGAGCAGATATCCTGCTTTTTCAGTCGGCTACTAATGGGATTAAGGCCCTAGAATCCGTCAAACAAGCTTTAAAGACTAAAAAGTTAATCAAAGCAGATCTTGTGGAGAAGATACAAAAGATTATCTCAGTTAAGGCAGAATCTTTTAAAAATTATCAGCCCATTTACATTCCCGAGATTACCCAATCGTTCCACTCAGTCGAAGCCAAACGTTTATTAGAGCTCTTAAAATCAAAAGATAGGTGACCTAACGATAGGGAGAAATTTTCCTCTTCTCCAATATTTTTCGTAGCTTAGCATTTTCTTGATACTCTATAAGTATGAAATCTCAAGAGAACTGAGCGATGATTCGTTATTTAATCTCGTTCATTTTATTATTTTTTCACATCCAAAGTTGGGCGCAAGTCTGTCCACAAAACTTTTCTCGAATCTCAACTTCCTGTATTAAAGAAAAATTGAACAATGAGGTAACTAAACCTATTGTGATTTCCTCCGAATTAATTGGAAATATTTATTTCTATGTGACTGCTCTTGGAGAGTATGGAAAGTTAAAAATTAGCTCTGTTTCAGTCTCGAATACCGAATGTACTCTTTTTTTAGATGCAGCCACTTTTACGACAAAAACTGATTTCATCCCGAATAGCTCTATTTCAATTTCTGTTGAGAGAAATCATTGGCTCAAGAATAAAATTTATCTCGATCGAGAGGGAACTTCTGCCCTTGAGTTGCTTAGAAAAGATAAGTCTTGCGGGATCGTTCTCACAGGAGGGACGAAGCTTTATTATTATAAAAAAGAAGTAGAGGGTTTGAAGCAGGAAGATAATTATCTTTTATTTTATGCTCCGCTTGTTCTTGTTTTTTTCGCCATTTTTATTATCGTCCAAGTCTTCATGGAGGATCAGGATAAGTATAAAACCCAAGAAGCTCTAGAAGAGGCAGAGAATGACAATAAGGGGAGTGAAGAATTTTTATTTTTGAAGATAACAAAGCCTTTTTACAAAAGATATTTCTTACCAATTATTCAAGCCTCAAAAGGTAAGCAGAAGATTAAAAACGCCTACAAACAAAAACTAGCGAATGCTGGATTATCAAAACAGATGACTCCTGAGGAGTTTGTGGCTTTGAAGTTTTTTATGATCCTAGGTGGTCCCTTTACATTCTTATTCATTCGATGGTTAGCAGAAGAGACCTGGCCTTTATCTATTACTCCTCTCATGGGAATCGTAGGATATTTTTATCCGGACATTTGGTTAAGTGGTCTCATCAAAAAAAGAGCTGACGAAGTTTTGAGAGCGATGCCTTTTATTGTGGATATGTTAGCTCTTTCTGTTGAAGCGGGGTTAGATTTTATGGCAGCAATACAACGAGTGATTGAAAAAGCACCAAGAAGTCCACTTGTTGAAGAATTTGAAACCTTGATAAGAGAAACTAAGATTGGTTCATCTCGAGCTGAGGGCTTACGTCAATTGGGATGGAGAGTGAACATGATTGAAATTAACTCTTTTTGTGCAACTCTCATTGCTGCTGATTCAGTAGGTGCATCAATAGGACCCATCTTGAAACAGCTCTCAGGAGAACTTAGAGTTAAAAGGTCTGCGAGAGCAGAGCAGCTAGGGGCTACCGCTGCGACTAAAATTCTTATGCCGATGATTATATTTATCTTACCGGCAGTGTTAATTGCCATTTTTACTCCGATGATTTTAAAAATGATGAGGGGTGGAGAATGAAGTGTAACGTAAAGATAAATAATAAATTAGTCATTGATCAAGTCTACGTAGCTTCATCGTTTACTGAACGTCTCATTGGATTAATGTTTAAGACATCTCCGATGGGAAAGGGTCTGTTAATTAAACCATGTAATTCGATTCACACCTGTTTTATGAAATATCCTATCGATGTGATTTTTATCGATAAAAACCAAACTGTCATCAAAGTGATAAAGAATATGAGACCATGGATGATGACAGGGCTTTATTTTAAGTCGGTGTGTGTGCTCGAGATTCCTAGCTCATACTGGGAATGTCCTGTGAAAGCGGGTGATAAGTTGGAGATCGACTATGTTTAAACTTATTGTCATTGGTGGGAAACTCAGGGGAAAAGAATTTCAGCTCAATGAAGGTGAAAATATTTTAGGTCGTGGTTCAGACTGCGATATTGTCCTTACTGCAGATGGAGTTTCTAAAAAACACTTAGCTGTGACCGTTAACGAAGATACTCTTTACGCAGAAGATCTTGGTAGTGCGAATGGAACCTTAGTAAATAATAAAGTCATTAAAAAGATGACTCTAAAAGATAAAGATAGAATCGTCTTACCCAATCTCATTTTGCAAGTTGTTTATGTCAAAGAGAAGAGAGTTCTCGTTAAAAAGAAAGTCCTTAAAGGTGATGATGAGAACTCTGAAAATGATCTAGACGCATCAGAACCAGTGCCAGACAATCTTGTTGCTAAGCCTATCTGGTTTTTTAAGAACAAGATTATGCCAATTGTTTACAGTTTCAATCAGCAGTATGAATGGGCAGCTCTCGTAGGTATCCTTCTTTTCATTTTTATCGCAGTTAATATTTCTTTGACTATTCTCCCTGTCCTCCGTGACAGTAAAGTCCTTCTTATCAAGGAAATCGCTCTTCGCGGAAAACAATACGCTGCTGAAGTGGATAGACTTAATAGCATCTATCTTAGAGACAAGAATCTTGAGCAGGTCAATACGAACTTTTTGGAAGGGGAAGATGCCGAAGGTGTCGAGAGCTATAAACTTTTTGATACTGAAGGAAGAGTTTATCGTCCTGTTTCAGAACTTAATACAATTGTTAACGATGCCTTCTCCGTCGATGCATTGAAGTTCTATAAAATTGAGAAAAATCAGGATCAAGAAATTGTTCATGATCTTGGAGGTAATAAAATTGGGATTGCAAGAGCCATCAAGGGCCATGATAAGAACTTAGGAAGAGATGTTGTCGTTGCGATTATCACTATTTATTTTTCACCTGGTTCACTCGCTAAAGAGGCAACGAATAATTCCAAAGCTTACCTTGAGTCACTCGTTACTTCGGCCATGGTCGCAATTATTTTCTTCGGAATGCTTTACTACATGACAATCAGGCCAATTGATGAATTAAAATTTCAAATTGAGAAAGTTCTACGTGGAAGACAAAAAGAACTCGAATCTAAGACTCTTTTTAAAGAACTAAATCCACTAAGAAATACAATCAACAGTATCTTGACTAGAATTAAAGAACTACAGAGTGCCGAGACTGGTGAGGTTCAGACCGTGGAGGAAGATGCTCCATACTTGAGACAGCTTAAAGAGTTTTTGAGTGGTGCCAATGGTCCAGCGATGATCTTAAATTCAGAGAAAATCATTCAGAACATCAATAACGAATGTGAGGATTTGATCGGCATTCGTGAAAATGCATCAGCTGGACAAAGTTTACTTGATACAGCGAGAGATCAAGGGATGGCGGCCACGATCATTGATCTTTGTGATCAAAGTGCGAATTCAGATGGTTTGTCCCACAAAGAAACCTACGAGATCGGCGGAAAGAATATGGATATTAATGTCGTTGCGATGATTGGCCGAGACCGCTTCGCGAAGGGATTTTATATAACTTTTGTGAGGAATGATTGAGTAAAAATGTTCTTGTCTTAAAACATTTTGAAAGTCCTAAAGAAGCCGGTACCTATTATCGGCTAGTATGCTTAACTGGGACAAATAAAGGAGAAGCCTACATTCTCCTAGGGAATAGAATTGTCATCGGTCGATCTGAGAAAGCAGACATTCGAATCAACGATAATAAAGCCAGTCGTGAACATGCAGAAATTGTTAAAGTTGAAGGGAAGTGGGTTGTCACAGATCTTGGGTCTCAAAATGGAATTGTTGTTAACGACAAAAAAGTGGTCCAAGCTCATTTGAAAGAAACTGATAAACTGATTGTCGGACAAAGTGTTTTTAAATTTGTCAAAATTGAAGTTGGTCAAACAAAAGTTATAAAAGAGGAGAAGACGGAGGCAAGTTCAAATAAACCATCTCTTCCGATCATTGTTCTAGGTAGCTTGCTAGTCATTTTTCTAATCATGAGTGGTAGCGAAAACAACGACGAGTCAACACGCCGACAAGCTAAAGAAAATAACTCTTATCAAGATGTCAGTAATGACTATATGAATGCGATCCGTAAAAGACAAGCGAATGAGGATAAAGTTTTAAAAGAAAAACTTAATGTTATTTATCAACGGGGTCTACGAGAATATCGTGAAGGAAACTACTTTCGTGCTATTCATGAGTTTAATCTTGCTCTTATTATTGCACCGGGAGATTCTCAGGCAGAATACTACCTTCGAAAAACGAAGGAAGATCTAGATTCAGCGATTGAAAACTATCTCGCGACAGCAGACAGAGATGAGAATTCTTTGAAATACAATAGTGCAATTGTTTCTTACTGTGCGATCATCAGGCTACTATATACAGTACCTGATGATCCGAGACATAAAAATGCGATCAAGCAAATCAATGAACTGGAAAGTAAATTAGGAATGGAGCAAGGTGAAACTTACTGTATTAAAAAACAACAACCAAATCAATAAGCTTGATTTGGATGAAAATTCTGAATTAGATGAAATCTACGTTGGTAGATCAGAGGATTGTCACCTCCAAATCGACGATCAGTCTGTTTCACGGCATCATTTCGTTTTAAGAAAAAAAGATAAATCTTGGTACTTCGAAAAACTAACGAAAATCTCTCCAATCTTAATAGGTGGAGTTGAGAAAAATGAAAAATGGCTTGAAGATGGCGATCAAATTATTTTTTCGTCATTTAAACTGATTTTTCATCTCACGACTTTGAGTTTTAAACCTGAGATTCAGAAAGTTGAGCAGACAGAAACACCGATTCTTAAACATATTGAAGTCGAGCCAGATGTCTCAACTGAGCTTGAATCAAAATCAGTTTCATCCACAACTGACTTCAGCGAATTAGAACTTAGTTCAGATCAGGTATCAGATGACGTTCAGGACCAGGAACCTTCACATGAGTCTCAAGATTTTTATGAGGATACCGAGGCTTCCCCAGTGGAAGAATATAATGATTCCTCAGAAGACGCTGAAGTTGCCCTGATTGAGAATGAGGGTGAAACATTTGAGATGACCGAAGTGCCAGAAGAAGATGAAGGCACTCGAGTTTTCAGTTCTTTTGTTCGTTATCAACTTGCAATTTGGGGAGAGTATGCTCCTTACGATCGATTTGAACTTGATCTCCCTGAAGTCTATATAGGTCGAGACCCCGTCAAATGCCAAATCGTCCTTAGTGACCCAGAAGTTTCTACAGTTCATGCTGTGATCAAGAGAATTTCAAATGAAATTCACCTCCAGGATTTAAACTCCTCAAATGGTACAATTCTCAATGCAGAACGGATAAATAAAGCAATTTTGCAAACTGGGGATGAGTTTGTTATTGGATCTACCTCATTCTCCTTAGAAATTAAAAACGATCTCGTAGATAACGAAAAAGATAGACTTCTACCTGTAGCGGAAAATCAGGAAATTGAGCTTGAGCAAGAGGTAGAGGAAGTTGTCGATCAGCTTGATTCAGATCATGTTACTTTTGATTCATCTGTCGTTGAAGAAAAAAGTCCAATCAAGAGGATTTTAAAAGATCCACAAAAAAGAAAAAAGTTTTTATATGTTGCAGTAGCATTCGCTATTGGATTGATTTTATATGAGCCAGAACCGCAAGATGCTCCATCTTCGGCTGAACAGAAAAAAGTCGCTCCCAAAGTAGCAAACGTGAAGCCAGAGAAAAAGCTCTCGCCTGATCTCGAAGCGAAGAGAAATATCGCCTATGAAAATGGCGTGAGTTATTTTGATCAACAGAATTTCCCAGACGCTTTGACACAGCTTCAAGTTGTAATGGATATCGATAATAAATATAAAAACATTGAAAGCTACTATGAGCAAACTAAAGCAGCTTTAAAATCAATTGAAGAAGCAGAAGCTAAAAAGAGAGCTGATGAAGAGAGGATTAAAGCTAAGCAAGAACTTGAAGAGGTGATCAAGCTTGCACGAGCTGCTGTCGATGAGCATAAAGTTGAGCTTGCAGAAGGATACATATCAAAAGTGATTGAAAAAGATCCTGAAAATATTGAAATTCAAAAACTCAAATTAGAACTCGATGCTTGGAAAAAAGAACAAGAAAGAATTGCACTTGAGAAAGCTGCTAAGGAAGCAGCTCGTAAGGCGATGCTTGATGCACTTTCTCCAGGGAAAACTCATTACTTGAAAAAAGAATGGTATAAAGCCATTAATCGATTAGAAGAATTTTTAAGACGAAAAGATAATGACGAAGATCTTCTTAAAGAAGCGAGTGAGATGTTGGGTGATGCAAAAAATCAGCTTAATTCTGAAATCGCTCCTATCTTAGGTAAAGCTCGGTCTCAGAAAGAGGGCCAGGACTTAAGAAATGCATACGATTCATACCAACAAGTTTTAAAAATTGATCCAACTAATATGGAAGCCCTCAATGAAGTTGATGAAATCAAATTAAACTTAGAAAGTAGGGCTAAAAAGATTTATCGTGATGCGATTATTTCAGAGTCCTTGAGTCTCTTCAATGAAGCCAAAGAAAAATTTCAAGAGGTCCAGCAGATTTCGCCAACAGATAGCGATTATTACAAAAAAGCCACTGATAAATTAAAGAATTATTTGGAGTAATATGAAGATAAAAACATGCACAGCCATGACTCACCAAGGACCTCTCTTGAAGGTTAATGAAGATGGTTTTGATGTTGATTTTGAAAGTAAAGTTTTCATGATCTTCGATGGTTTTGGAGGAGCACATATTGGTGATAAAGCGGTTAAGTTTCTTAGCCACGAGATTAAATCTTACTTTACGAAACTTTCATTTGATCCGAATGCGACAATGCCTCTCTATTATCATCCTCGAAATTTGATTGAAACAAATGCTCTTCTTAATGCTATTATGAATGCTCATCAACAACTATACACTCAAAACTCGGTTCTTCCCTTACCTTTAAGAGGAGGAGCTTCAGCGATTATTTCTGTCCTGGCGGATGAGGTCATGTCGGTGATTGGTATTGGTAACTGTGAAGCTTATCACTTCAGGTTAGGCCATACTCATCATCTTATACAAAGTGATTCGTTCCATCTCCACCAAACTGAAGTTTTTGGTCGAAAGAATAAAATGATTCCGATGAGTGGTTTCGGGCTTTACTCGGAACTTAATTACACTCAGAGGGATTTTAAAATTCAGAGTGGTGATCAGCTTGTCTTTTTGACCGATGGAATTCATTCCCAGGTTTCTTCGGATGAGATTCAACACCTCTTCCTTCAACATCAACACAATTATAGTGAATTGATGAATGCCATACTAAAATTATCGAATACTAGAGGAAACCTTGATAATCAAACAATCATGATCTTGGAGTTTTAGTAATTAATCATTCACTTTTTAGCTTCTAGCCCGCTATAATAAGTAGGATAAGGGAAGTTAAAAAATGGCGCACAAAGTATTACTAGCAGATGACAGTTTAACCATTCAAAAAGTTATCAAGATCACTTTGGCGAATCAACCATTTGAGATCGTCGATGCGGTTAATGAAAAAGAACTCTTTGAAAAAATTTCTTCAGTTAAGCCCAAAATTGTCTTTCTCGATTTTAACTTATCAGAACGCTACTCAGGATTTGAGTTAACAGAGAAGATTAAGTCACTCTCTCCAAGAACAAAAGTTCTCTTGCTCCTAGGTACCTTTGATACGGTTGAAGACTCTGCGATGATTAAGTCTGGGGCCTCAGATAAGATTGTTAAACCATTTGATTCAAACCGCTTTATTGCTATATGTAAAAAACTTGCAGATGAGTTTGGAGAAGATCAAGAGACTTCTCCCTCCACTCCAACTTCAATGCATTCTTCTGATGAAGACCAATGGACCTTGAATCAGCCAACTTTGCCAGGTCAACTTGTAGAGGAAACAAATCAAGGTATCGCTCATCCCAAAAATGATTTACATAAAGTTGTTGAAGATTGGGGTATGAGTGTTCCTAATATTATCGGAGTTCAAGGAAATACTGTAGTAACTTCCGATTTACCTCCTGTGATTGACTTAGAGCCCGTCAAACTACCACACTCTCATGACTTAGATTATCCCGTTGAAAATCAGTCTATTGATTTAAAAATTGATAGTTCTCCAACGAACTTTTTCGAGATTGAGACATCATACAGTGAACCAGAAACAGATATTCTTAGTATCGAGAAACAAATTAAAGACGAGGTTGAGGATAATTTCTGGAGTATTGATGAGATTAAGAGACCAACTGACGACTTAGTGAAGAATCTTGAAACAGTGAAATCGGGGTTTCAACCATCTAAAAACGATTTTGACCCTTCACTTTTTACTGATGATGAGATTTCTAAAATTTCAGAGTCGTTTCAAGCAACATCAGTTGTTTCTAAGGCTGAAGTGGAGAAACTCGTTCAGAAGTATGTGAAAGAATATCTCGATCAAATGTTTAAAACTCAGGTAGAAAAAATCTCATGGGAAGTCATTCCAGATTTAGCCGAAAATTTGATTAAAAAGGAAATCTCAAAGATTTCAAGTCAACTTAACTCTTAGACTACCGTTAAAATAACTTTTAGTTTCACCTTCATCATTTTTGAGAATCGCTTCACCAACTTCTCCGATGCCTATGAAAATCCCCTCGGAGATGATCTGATGTTCAATGATTTGCACTCTCTTATGAAGATGATCACAGTTTGCTAACCACCTCTCTCGGATGAGATGAGAATCTTTTATTCGATGTTCTCGTATGTAATCCGCTATTCTCCATGAGAGATCTTGTTTGGAGAATATAATTTCTGACTTAAACAGCCCTCCGAATTCAGAGTTTGAAGTATAAAGATTAATTCCCAATCCTAAAACATAAGTTGATTTATATGACTGAATAATTAATCCTCCACATTTTTTTTGCTCAACAAAAAGATCATTTGGCCATTTTAGCCGAAGCTTAAGTTTGCGAGTATCGAAAAAATCTCTGATGAGTAGACCCATTTCAAGCGATGTGAGAGTTGGTATGGGATGGGGAGAAATCGTCATAGAGAAGCAAAGAGTTCCTGGCATGGCTGTCCACATGTTTGACCCTCGGCCGTAGCCACGTGATTGATTTTCGCAGCTTACAACCCAGTCCGCTGCAGGTGTTCGATCTAATTGTTCTTTAAGCAGATCTTGTGTAGAATCACAATCATCAACATGGAGATGTTCCATCATATCAAGGGTCCTTTTATGTCACAAATTAAACGTCGCGAACCTCGCCAAATTAAGTTTACTACAAATATTAATCCTTATGCACATGGTTCTGTCTTGGCAGAGTTTGGTAACACCAAAGTTCATATTACAGCTTCAGTTCAAGAGTCTGTACCACCTTTTTTAAAAGGGAAAGCTCAAGGCTGGATGACAGCAGAATATTCGATGCTTCCGGGATCTACTCATACTCGTAGTGAGAGAGAAAGAAAAGGTGCCTCAGGAAGAACTCAAGAGATCCAAAGGTTAATTGGTCGTTCTCTTAGATCGATTGTTGATTTAAAGAAGTTAGGTGAGAGAACTCTGATGGTTGATTGTGACGTTATTGTTGCTGATGGTGGAACTAGGACAACATCTATTTCTGGCGCATATGTTGCGGTTGAGTTAGCGGTTAAAAAACTTATGGATGCAGGACTCATTAAAGAGTCGCCTTTAAAAGATGGGTTAGCTGCCATTTCAATTGGAATTAATCGCCAAAATGAAATCATCGCCGACCTCAACTATGAGGAGGATTCAAGTTGTAGCACGGATATGAATGTTGTGATGACTCATTCGGGGAAATTTGTGGAAGTTCAGGGAACAGCAGAGGGAGAACCTTTTTCAATTGAAGAACTACAAGGACTGCTTGATTGCGCGCGTTCTGCTCTTGAAGTTGTGATCACTGAACAGAAGAAAGTTATTTAGTCATGAAAAGTTTTCTACTCGCCTCAGGTAATCCACACAAAGCTGAAGAATTTGAAGCTTTATGTGAAGGAAAATTAAAAATTAATGCTTCACCGGCAAGCCTAGAGGTTGAAGAAAATGGTTTATCCTATTCACAAAATGCTTTTTTAAAAGCTAAAGCTTACTACGAGAAATACCAGTCACCAAGCATGGCCGATGATTCTGGCTTAACCATTGAAGAATTACCAGGGATTCTCGGAGTTGAGAGTGCGAGGTTTGAGCCGAAGTTAACTTACCCAGAAAAGTGTGATCTTTTAATTGAAAAACTTAAAGGCAAATCAAACAGGAGAGCCTACTTTACTTGTGTTTTATGTTTTTATGAATCTCCACAAAATATTTATTTCTTTGAGGGCCAGCTTCAAGGTGAAATTTCAATAGAAAGATCTGGGTCCGGAGGATTTGGTTATGATCCGATTTTTGTCCCTTTAAGAGATGAAAATGATGGGAAAACACTAGCTGAATTACCAGACTGGAAGAACCTCTTTTCGCATAGGGCAAAAGCGGTTCAAGAAGCCCTCCAGTTTTATAAAGAAACCATAGACAAAACGAGTAAATAGCTTTAAAAATATCCTTCACTGAGAGTCGGGGTGTAGCGCAGCCTGGTAGCGTATCTGCTTTGGGAGCAGGTGGTCGTTGGTTCGAATCCAATCACCCCGACCATCTTTCATTTGAATTCCGTTAAATAAATAATTAGTTCCCTCAATCTTTTTTTCCGTCTAATCTTAAATCCTAATTTTTTGTTTAGGATCTTAAATGATTACAGTCGCAGTTACACTATCAGAGCAATGTAATTTGAATTGCACCTACTGTGGAGTGGATAAGCTTTCTAAAAAAAAGATCGATGTCGATAAGTTTCTTGAAGAGTTTTTTCATAAAAAATCATTATTTCCTAATGAGTCTTTTAGGATTGATCTCCACGGTGGAGAGCCTCTCATTCAATGGGATTTGATAAAAAAAATCATCGATGTAACAAAAAACACACCAAATGTTTCCTACTGGATGCCTACAAACGGCCTCTTATTAACTCAAGAAATGGTTGATTACTTAAATGAAGCGAAGGTCGAAGTATCACTTTCGTTTGATGGACTATGGCAGGATGATCATCGCCCACAATTCGGGAATAAGGGTTCGCTTAATAAATACTTAGAAAAAGTACCTCTCTTTAAACAGCTTCATAAAGTTAAGTGTCACACGATGATTTACAAGGGCCATCTCAATCTGCTCGAGAATCATCTTTATATTCAAAAAACTCTAGGTCTTAACCCAGAATTAACTATTGTGAGAGATGTAGGAGTTTGGGACGATGAAAGTGTGGAAACATTCAATCGATCATTCACAGAGATGGTTGATTGGTACATTGATAATGTAAATAAAGTTGAGATACCTAATTTAATGCGAGAATACCTTGGGCATATCATTCTTTACTCCTCAAAAAAAATTACGGTTAATCATTGTGGGGCAGGTGAAACGGCTTTTAATTTTACTGACAATAAAATGACCCCGTGTATAAGATTTAAATCTGAAGAGGTGATAGATAAGATACCAAAATTTAGAAATATGGTTGAATGTGAAACCTGCCGAGTAAAAAACTATTGTCGCAAGGGTTGTCTTTATGAAAACATTCAAAATGATGGGCCAATCAAAGAAATATGCCGAATGTATCTTCATATTTATGATGAACTGACTAGAACCGTGAAGATTCTAAAGCAAAATGAAGTTTTTAGAAGTTATTTAAAAGAGGCGATCTATGAATCTTAAGATGCTCAACTACAACATGTATATGGCAGCTTTTCATCTAAGCGAATCAGGAAAACACCTGATGGCCATAGATAAAAAAAGAGGCCTTGAACTTTTGCAGGAAGCAGAGATGATTCTCTCGGTTATAGAGCCGGAAGAAGAAAAGGTTAGCGAAAGTAGATTGGACGAAGTTCTTAATGAAATCTTTTCAACAGAAATTTAACTAAAGTAGGAATCCAATGGAGTACATTGAAAAAAAACCATCACTTTCAGGCAAAAGAGGTAACTTTACTCTCGAGATTACAACTTCTGCGCTTTGTGACCTAAGCTGTACTTATTGCTTTGAAGGGGAAAAAGTTGATAAAGCTAAGCTTGATGCAGATTTACCAATCGTTTTCCAGCGTATCGATAGCATCCTCGCAGACGAGAATTGGTTTAAAAAGAATTACGACTCACTAAATATCTCATTTTGGGGTGGAGAGCCTACTTTAAATCCTAAATTGATAGTTGAGATTATGAATAAGTACTCTAAAAATCCGCTTGTTGATTTTCATATTTATACGAATGCATTTAACATTAATAACCTTAATCAAATTATTGACCATGTCGATGTTAGTCGACTTCGAATACAGGTCTCTTATGACGGAAAACAGGTAAATGATACCTATCGATTAACAAAAAATAAGAAAGCAACCAGCAACCAAGTACTTAATAACCTCTATACCCTGGCCCAAAAAGGTATAGATGTGTCAATCAAGTCGACATTACCGATTGAAAACATGGAGACACTCTTTAGCACTTGGGTTGAGTTTGAAGAGATCCAAAAGATGTTATGGAAAGTCGATAAAGGGATTAAAATTACCTATTCACCTACGATTGATTATGTCACGAAAGTTGCAGACGGTTTAAAGGACGATGCGATCAAGGTTTTTAGATCTGAGTTCTTAAAGATAGCGAAAAAAGAAATTGAATTTTTTAAGACACATGGTCGACACTTGTGCTCATGGTTTGGTGGAGAAGATAATCGAAAGCACTGTAGTGCAGGCTATAATATGGCAGCGATTGATCAGAGAGGAAATCTCTATGCTTGTCATGGAGCTATTTACTCGTCTAAAAAAAATGATCTTGTGACAACGACCATCCACGATGATGACTTTTTGGAGAAACTTTCTGCATATTCAAATCAGTTTGATCAGCCTTTGAAAAAGGTAGCTAAAACTTGTCAAGAATGTGTCGCTACAACCTGCATGATCTGTCCTGTTGTGAGCCATGAGAAAAGCGAAAAAGAAGACTTTTTTGAAAAATGGACAGATAATTGGGTGAATAATTTATGTGGCTTTTTTAAAACGTTTGGTGAAATTGATCGAGCGGTTCAAAACCATTTTTTCAGAGAGGCTCAAAGGAAAGAACCAATGAGTCACTTCGTTAACAGGTAGGAGAATTTATGGCGTGTTCTGGAGCTCATTGCACAAACCATAGTACGGGAACAACAACATGTTCAGGGCACAGACCTGCTAACTCCTCTGTGAGTCCGGTCGTCAGTGCTCCAACCCAGGGACAAATTGTAACTGCAGCGAAGATTAATGAGCTAAGAAATGCAATTATTACTGAGATTAATCGCTGGAATGATCATGCACACTACACTTCAGTTTCATCTAACGCTAACTGGACAAACGTTAATAATAATATTTCTCAAGGTGTTATCATCGATGATGATGCAACGATTGATACTCAGGATGATGCACTAGTGTT
>Ga0255183_1000112_pt1 | contig 36880 bp, 42 predicted proteins | sample Atl_UVDOM_RepB_8_FD_183638 | JGI IMG/M metagenome (GOLD analysis project Ga0255183, IMG submission 183638) | Freshwater microbial communities from Altamaha River, Georgia, United States - Atl_UVDOM_RepB_8d | ecosystem: Environmental > Aquatic > Freshwater > River | place: USA: Georgia...
ACTTAAATAGGCTTATTATACTCAAACAATATCATAGTAATAAAATAATCAATTTTGATAATTTTCTAGTAAAAAAAAGATACAAAGCTGATGGAATTATTACTTCATATCCAAAATTTTCTTTTGGTATTTTAACCGCTGACTGCGTACCAATATTAGTTGCTGATAAAAAAAATAAAACAATAGCAGCTATTCATTCTGGATGGAAAGGTGCAAATTCTGGAATTATAGAAAATCTAATTAAAAAATTTAAAGAAAAGAGATCAAAAATATCAAATTTAATTGTGGCAATTGGACCTTGTATTGCACAGAAAAGTTATGAAGTAAAAGAAGATTTTATAAAAAAGATTAGAATTAAGAATTATGATTATAAAAAATATTTTAGAAATAATAATAAAAAAATTTACTTTAATTTGAGATTATTCGTAAATAACAAATTTTTAAGACTTGGTGTCCCACAAAAAAACATTGATCATATTAATAGGGATACTTATAGCGATTATAAAAATTTTTTTAGCTATAGAAGGTCTATTCATAAAAACGAAACGGATTATGGAAGATGTATCTCTGTGATTTATAGATATTAATTGATTAAACAATTATAAAATTATATAAAAAGATCTCATGAAGATTGTATCTGGAACAAGCAGTATTTCCCTAAGCGATCAAATCTGTAAATATTTAAAAACAAAACCAACACAAAGAGAAATTGTAAGATTCGCTGACTCAGAAGTCTATGTTGAGATTAAAGAGAATATGAGAGGTAACGATGTCTATTTAATACAATCGACCTCTTATCCTGCTAACGATAACATTATGGAATTGCTAATATGCATAGATTCTTTAAGACGATCTTCAGCAAAAAATATAACTGCCGTCATTCCTTATTTCGGGTACGCAAGACAAGATAGAAAAGTTGTACCAAGGTCTCCTATCAGCGCAAAATTAGTTGCAAACTTAATTACTAATGCTGGAGCAAATAGAGTTTTAACGATGGACCTTCATGCAAATCAAATTCAGGGTTTTTTTGATATTCCTGTTGATAACTTATATGCAGCACCAGTTCTTTTAAAACACATATTAAAAAATATTGGAATGAAAAATATTGTTTGTGTAGCTCCTGATGTTGGAGGAGTAGAAAGAGCAAGAGCAATTGGTAAAAGACTGAATGCTGGTTTAGCAATCATTGATAAAAGAAGAGAACGTCCAGGACAATCTGAAGTTATGAATGTTATTGGGGAAGTTAAAAATAAATCTTGTATTATTATTGATGACTTAATTGATAGTGGCGGGACAATCTGCAACGCAGCTGATGCTTTAATAGATAAAGGAGCAAAGGAAGTTTATTGTTACGTTGTTCATGGTGTTCTTACGGGTTCATCTATTGATAAAATTAAAAAATCTAAGATGAAAAAGATCGTTATCACTGACACAATTGATAATACAAAAAAAATTAAAGGAGTTTCTAAAATAGAGGTAGTTAGTATTGCTCCTCTAATCGCTGAAGCTATTAAACGAATATCTCAATCAACTTCAGTTTCTAGCCTATTCAAATAAATAACAATAACTTGTTTTTTTTTTGAAGTTAATATAAAACAAGCGATCTTGATTATATGGAAAATTTAAAGCTTGAAGCCTCAGAAAGAAAAATCAATTCAAAAGGAGACCTTAAAAAATTAAGATTAGAGGGTTTTCTTCCAGGTATTTTATATGGTGATAAAGAACAAAACTTGCCTCTATCAGTAAAAAAAATATCAATTAAAAAAATGTTAGAGTCATCTAACTTTATGAGCTCTGTTATTGAAATGAGTATAGGAGGGTCAAAACATAAAGTTCTAACTAAAGATATCAATTTTCATCCTTTAAATAATGAGCCGATACACATAGATTTTCAAAAGATTAAGCCTGGAACAAAAGTAACTGTTAATATTCCAGTAAGATTCATTAACAATGATAATTGTCCAGGATTAAAAATGGGCGGAGTTCTAAACATTGTAAGAAGAAAAATAGAATTAAGATGTGCTGCAGAAAATATTCCTGCTGAAATAGTAGTTGATTTAGCCAATAAAGAAATGAACGAAAGTATTCACATATCTTCAGTAAAATTACCTGAGGGCGCAAAGCCTGTAATTAGTGATCGAGACTTTACTATAGCAACCATTGCTGCTCCTACGGTTGTTAAAGAACCTGAGCCAGCTGCTGCTGCTGCTGGTGATGCTGCTGCAGGTGATGCTGCTGCTCCAGCTGAAGGCGGAGCTACTGCCGCGGGTGACGCTAAGCCAGCTGATGGAAAAGCTAAACCAGGTGAAGCAGCTAAATCTTCTGAAGCTGCAAAAAAACCTGCTACCGCTGCTGCACCTGCAGATAAAAAGAAATAACATTTAAATGTTATTATTTGCGGGGTTAGGAAATCCAGATCCAAAACATGCGAATAATCGTCATAACGTAGGATTCAAACTTATAGATGCATTAAATAAAAATTTTGGGCTTTCAAAACAAAAACCGAAATTCAAAGGTCTTTTAACTAACGGGCAAGTTCAAAATAATAAAGTTATAGTCGTAAAGCCGTTAACTTTTATGAATAATTCTGGAATGTGCATTAGAGAAATAACTGATTACCATAGAATTAAAACTAACAATATTTTTGTATTTCATGATGACATGGATATCGAAATTGGAAAGATCAAAACTAAAATTGGCGGATCTAGTGGTGGTCATAATGGTATTAAGTCAATAGACGACTCTATAGGCACTGATTATAATAGAATTAGAATTGGTATAGGACACCCTGGTGACAAAGAATTAGTAGATAAACATGTTTTGAATGATTTCACTGAAGAAGAAAAAATAATAATAGATCAGGTTATTAAGAAAATATTTAAAAATATAAATCTTCTTATAGAAAAAAAACTAGACGATTTTACTTCTAAAAGTAATCAATAAGTCTATATGAGTTTTAAATGTGGAATAGTAGGTTTGCCTAACGTTGGTAAATCAACGTTATTTAATGCTCTTACAAAATCTAAGAATGCTCAAGCGGCCAACTTTCCTTTTTGTACAATAGAACCAAATATCGGAGTTGTTACAGTTCCTGATGAAAGATTAGAAAAACTTTCAAATATTGCAAAATCAGAAAAAATTATTCCAACATATATAACCTTTGTAGATATTGCAGGATTGGTAGCAGGAGCATCAAAGGGTGAAGGTTTGGGCAATAAATTTCTTGCAAATATTAGAGAAGTTGACGCTGTAATACATATGTTGAGATGTTTTGACTCAAGTGAAATACAAAATGTCAATAAAACAGTAGATCCTATAAGAGACTTAGAGACCGTAGAAACTGAAATGATGATTTCTGATTTAGAGTCTGTTGAAAAAAGATTGTCTCAAAAAAAGAATAAAAATAATGAATCAAATAAAGATGCTTTTGAAATTTTAGAATATGTTTATGAATCTCTAAAAAATGGAGTCCGTCCAGAGAAGTTAGAGGAAAAATTTGATAAAAAATTAATTAAAAATTTAGGTATTTTATCAACTAAACCCAGAATCTTAGTCTGCAATGTAGATGAAAATAGTGTCAGCTCAGGTAATAATTATTCTGATAAAATAAAAGAGAAGTTTAAAAATGATACAGTGGTAATTGTTTCTGCTGAAATTGAACAACAAATTACTGAACTTCAAGATTCTGATGCTAGTGAATTTATGAAAGAAATTGGAATAAAAGAATCAGGATTAGATCAAATAATAAAAGCTGGATATAAAATTTTAAACTTAAGTACTTATTTTACAGTAGGTCCTAAAGAAACACATGCATGGACTATTGAAAAAAACTGTAAAGCTCCAGATGCAGCAGAAGTTATTCACTCTGATTTTAAAAAAGGATTCATCAAAGCAGAAGTTATATCTTACGTAGATTATATTCTGCATGCAGGAGAAGTGGGAGCTAGAGATAATGGAAAATTAAAGATCGAAGGAAAAGATTATGAAGTAGCTGATGGAGATGTTTTACACTTTAGGTTCAACACGTAACCAAATCTTTTTCTTAACTATATAAACTAACACAGTCAGAATTAATAAATAAACTACAGTCTTAAACCCTATTCTTTTTCTAGCCTCTAAATGAGGTTCTGATGCCCAAGTTAAAAAAGTCACCACATCTTTTGCAAGTTGCTCTTGTGTTGCTACGGTTCCATCTGAATAATTTACAGAATCTTTATTTAATGGTTGTGCCATTTTAATTTTATTACCTGCCATATATTTATTGTAATATACGCCATCCTCCAGTTTTAAACCTTTTGGAGGTTTGTCGTCATAACCCATTAAAATCGAATAAATATAATCTGGACCTCCGGCTCTAGCTTTCACTAAAACTGACATATCGGGAGGATATGCTCCACCATTTGCAGCTCTTGCTGCTTTTTCATTAGGAAATGGACTTGCAAATTTATCAGATGGTTTTCCAGGTCTTCTAAACATTTCTCCTTTATCATTAGGACCATCTAAAACTTCAACTTTTGACGCTATGGCTTTAACTTCTTCCTCTGAAAAACTTGGTCCACCTACTTCTGATAAATTCCTATAACTTAAAAGATTCATTGAATGACAAGATGAACAAACTTCTGTGTAAACCTGATAGCCTCTTTGAAGAGATGCTCTGTCAAATTTGCCAAAAAAACCATCAAAAGACCAAGATTGCTTTAAAAGCTTCTCTTGTTTTTCTGCAGAAAAAGAATTTGAAATATTAAATATTAAAAAGAATAAAAATAATGAAAATTTTAATAAATAACTCATATTTTATCTAAAAAATTTTAAATGTTTTAATTCTTCCTTTTTTTTTCCAATCCTCATACTCATGAATGCTATTTGGCATAGGTAAAGTTTTCTCTGTTAATGAAACTAGAGGAGCTATAACTAAAAAGAATAAAAACCAATAAATAGTTCCTACTCTTGCAATTAAAACATAGATACCTTCTGCTGGCATTCCTCCTACGTACATTAATATAAAAAAATCAAGAACAAATAAAAAAACAAACTGCTTCCATATCGGTCTAAAAACTGAAGATCGAACTTTAGATAAATCTAACCAAGGTAATAAACCTAAAACTGCAATACTGCTTACCATTGCAATAACTCCTAAAAGTTTATCAGGAATACTTCTTAAAATTGCATAGAACGGTAAAAAATACCATTCTGGAACAATATGTGCGGGGGTTACCAACGGATCCGCAGGAATGTAATTGTCTGGATGTCCTAGATAGTTTGGCGCGTACATAGTAATTAAAACAAAGGCTAATAAAAAAATTAACATCGCAAATAGGTCTTTGCTGGTCGTAAAAGGCGCAAAACTAACTGTATCTCTAGTATCTGCCGGTTCGATACCAGAAGGATTATTTGAGCCAACAATATGTAGCGCTATTACGTGAAAAATTACTACCCCTAATATTCCAAAAGCCAAAAGCCAATGTAAAACATAAAATCGATTTAAAGTAGAATCTCCAACTGCGTAATCTCCCCATAACCATGTAACTATTGCTTTACCTACTAACGGTACAGCTGAAAATAAATTTGTAATAACTGTTGCTCCCCAATAACTCATTTGCCCCCATGGCAAAGTGTAACCTAGAAAAGCAGTAGCCATCATCATAAAAAAAATAATAATTCCAATTAGCCACATTAATTGTCGAGGTTCTTTATAAGAACCATAATAAAGTCCTCTGAAAATATGAATATATACTGCTATGAAAAAGAAAGAGGCAAAATTCATGTGAGCGTATCTAAGAAGCCATCCATAATTTACATCTCGCATAATTTTTTCAACAGACACGAAAGCTTCTGACGAAGATGGCTTGTAATGCATTCCAAGAACTAAGCCTGTAACAATTAAAAATATTAGGCATATCATTAATATTCCGCCTAAGCTCCAGAGATAACTTAAATTTTTGGGAACCTGAAAATCTAAATATTCGTATTTAAACATTCTGATAATTGGGAGACGATTATCTATCCAACCAACAACTCCTTTGAATGGAGATCCCCCTACTTTATTTGTGTGAACAGGTTTGATATCGTTTTGATTAGGATTAGAATCTTTGCCACTCATAATAATTTTTATCCTAATTTAATTTTATTATCGCCAACAAATTCATAAGTTGGTACTTCCAAATTAGTTGGAGCAGGACCTTTTCTAATTCTTCCTGAACTATCATAGTGAGAACCGTGACAAGGACAAAACCATCCGCCATAATCACCTTTTCCACTAATTGGAACGCAACCTAAATGAGTGCAAACCCCAATCAAAACTAGCCACTCAGATTTTTTTACTCTTTTATTGTCAGGCTGAGGATCTTTTAATTCTTTAAGATCAACTTTTTCAGCGCTAGTAATTTCATCTTTAGTTCTTCTTTTAATAAAGACAGGCTTTCCTCTCCATAACACTGTTATTTCTTGTCCCTCTTTAATTTTTGATAAATCAACTTCAATAGATGCCAGAGCTTTTACAGAAGAATCTGGATTCATTTGGTTTATAACTGGCCAAACTGCAGCCCCAACCCCTACTGCACCAACAGCTGTTGTTGCAACAGTTAAAAAATCTCTTCTATTTTTCTTATCTGAGTTATTATTATTTTCTGACATAAATATTTAATTTAATTATTTCTAAACTATTTTCTTTTCCATAGCCAGAATGACGCATAAATAATAAATTTCTTATATGATTAATATTGCATTATTTCAGCCCGATATTCCTCAAAATACCGCTGCAACCATAAGATTGTGCGCATGTTTAAATACAACTTTAGAAATTATTGAACCTTGTGGGTTTCAATTTGATGAAAAAAGACTCAAAAGCATCTACATGGATTATTATAAAAATTGTAAAATTATAAGATATCAATCATTTGATGATTTTATTAAAAATAAAAAAAATAAAAGAATAATTTTGTTAACAACTAAAGCAAAAAAAAATTATTATAATTTTAATTTCAAAAAAGATGACACAATATTATTTGGAAGAGAAAGTGCTGGTGCACCAGACTCCGTGCACAAAATAGTCAATGCAAGATTAAAAATCCCCATCTCTAAAAGTACCAGATCTTTAAATGTTGTAACTTCTATTTCTATTGTATTATCTGAGGCACTTAGGCAAAATAATTATTTTAATATTTAATAATGAATTCAAATTTAGAAGAAAAAAAGATTATTGCTGAAAATTGGTTTGAAAGTTTAAGAAATTCCATTTGTAGTGAGTTTGAAAAAATCGAACATATTATGTCTAAAAAGAAGATTTTATTTAAAAAAAAAAAATGGAATGCTGGCGGAAGTTCTAAAGGCGGAGGAACATTTGCATTAATTGAGAATGGCTCAGTTTTTGAAAAAGTCGGAGTTAACATTTCGACAATCTCTGGAAAATTTAATAAAGAATTTAGAAAAAAAATTCCAGGGGCAGTAAATAACCCTAATTTTTGGGCCTCTGGAATCTCTGTTGTGGCACATATGAAAAATCCCAAAGTTCCGGCATTCCATTTTAACACCAGATTTATTGTTACCTCAAAATCTTGGTTTGGTGGAGGAATGGATATGACCCCATGTGTAAAAGACGTAAATCAAAAAAAATATTTTCATAAAGAAATAAAAAAAATGTGCAATCTTCATAATAGAAATTATTATTCACAGCATAAAAAAAATTGTGACCAATATTTTTATTTACCTCACAGACAAGAACCTAGAGGCGATGGGGGGATATTTTATGATTATCTCAATTCTAACGACTGGAATAAAGATTTTAATTACACAAGAGATGTCGGAATTACTTTTTCAAAAGTATCTTCTAAAATCATACAAAAAAAAATGTTCTTAAAGTGGAATGATAAAGATAAAGAGAAACAATTAATCAAAAGAGGAAGATATGTTGAGTTTAATTTATTATATGATCGAGGTACTAAATTTGGTTTAAATACTAATGGAAATATTGAAGCTATTTTTATGTCGCTACCACCACTTGCAAAATGGTAAAAATCTAAATGGAAAAAGAACCAATTACTCCTCAAGGGTTAGAAAAAATTAAAATAGAATTACAAGAGAGAATCTCTGTCACTAGACCAAAGATTGTGAGTGCAATAGCTGAGGCAAGAGCGCATGGTGATCTAAAAGAAAATGCTGAATATCATGCTGCAAAAGAAGAGCAAGGCCATAATGAAAGAAGAATCCAAGAGATTGAAACAACAATAGCAACTGCTAATGTTGTAGATGTCACAAAAATTAAAAGTGACAACAAAGTAATTTTTGGATCAACAATTATTTTATTAGACATAGAAAATAATCAAAAAAAAAAATATAAAATTGTTGGCAAAGATGAAGCAAATGCCAAGGAAGGTTTATTATTTTATAAATCTCCAATTGCATTAGAACTAGTTTCAAAGCACAAAGGTGATTTTGTCTCTGTTAAAACTCCAGCTGGAGAAAAAAATTATGAGATTATTGAAGTTAAATATATTTAATTTTAAGGATTAAATATTACTTAAATTTAATTTAAAATTATTTTTAATCCAATATTCCTCTAAAAGTTCTAATTTTTTTCCAAGTTGTTTTCCTTGCTTGAATCCTTTTTTAATTAAAAAATCTCCAGAAATAGGAAATTTTGGAACTTTAAATTTATTTATAAATAATCTGTACCTTAAGAAAATTTTGAAATTAATTTTTTTTTCTACACAAAAAATAAAATTTAAAAAATTTAATGCTAAATTCTTTTTATAAACATACATTTGACGTCGAATAGTTTTGTAACTATAGGGTTCTTTTTTTACTAACTTAAACTGCTCGTAAATAAAATTTATATATTCTTTGTCCTTATTAGATAATCGAAATTCATTAAAAAAATAGGTAATCTTTTTTTTATTATATCCAACTAATAATATCGATAGTAATTGAAGATAATTAAGATTTAATCTTAATTTTTGATTCAAAACTTGAACTCTATTTAATCTATTAAAGAATTCTATTTTATATACTTGGTTAATAATTTTTTTGAAATAATTCATATTATTAATTTTAAAAAAGTTTTTTAATTCCAAAATTTTTTTTAATTCTATAAATAATCTTTCTCGAGAGATAGATTTTAAAAATTTAATATTTTTATCAATAATTCTAATAATATTAGGATCGTTAATATTTGAATTATATTCTAATGAAAATCTTATAAATCTTAAAATCCTTAAATAATCTTCTTTAATTCTTAAATCTGGACTTCCAATAAAATTAATTTTTTTATTTTTTAGATCTTCAACACCATTTGCAGGATCATAAATTTTTCCAAATTTATCACAGTAAATTGCATTGATTGTGAAATCTCTTCTTAAGGAGTCTTCAAACCAATCACTAGTAAGTTGAATTTCTGTGTGTCTGCCATCAGTCTTTAAATCTTTTCTTAAAGATGTAATCTCATATCTATAATTCTTAGAGAAGGTTGTAATTGATCCATATTTTATTGCTAAATCTAGGACTTTATAATTATTTTTTAATAATATTTTCTTAACTTGTTCAGGCTTATAAACAGTGGCCAAATCAATATCCGTTGTTATTTTCCCCTCTAGCGCTTTTCTAACGCACCCACCAACAAACTGAGTGTGGGTTTGTAATTTAATGGGATTTAAAATTGAAATTAATTTTTTATTTTCTTTTGAAAATAAAAATGTTTTTTTCATTAAAAAAATTAAAATAATTCTATTTTACCAGAAAATATAATATTTTTTTCCGATAGTTTTTTTATTAAAATTTTTTCTTTTCTAACGTTTAATGAAAAATATATATTAGTATTAACTTCAAAACCAAATTGTCTGTAATAATCAAATTCTCCAATTAAAATAATAAAATCAATATTCTTTTTATCTATACTGCTTATACTATTGTTCACTAATTCTTTTCCGATCCCTCTTCCTTTAAATTTTTGATCAACTATCAAGGGGCCCAGCATTAGCCCTCTATTATTTTGTATTTGGCAATTAAAAAATCTAATGCTGCCAATTATTTTTTGGCCTTGGCAACAAACTTTTGAAAATTTTATATTATGCTCGAGATTCTCTCTTAATCTAAAGCTGGGTCTGGCATATCTTCCTGGTCCCAAAACATCTTCTTCGAGTAAAAATATTTTTTTATTATCTGTTTTTTTTTCTTCTCTAATCACAGTAATTATTTATAACTTGGCTGGGGCTCCAGGATTCGAACCTGGGATGGCGGGATCAAAACCCGCTGCCTTACCGCTTGGCTAAGCCCCAATATTTATTTTAGAAATAAGGTTATATTATTTTTGCTTTCCTTATCCAATAACTTTTATAATGTTTTTTTAGAGCAATAATAGCTTGTGCCAACTGTGTGTTATTTTCAAAGATAGCAAAACATGCTGATCCACTACCGGTCATCCTTGCTAATTTGCAGCCTTTTATTTTCCTAATAAAAGTTAATACTTTTAAAATCTTTCTATTGTTTTTGAAAGCACATTGTTCAAGATCATTACCTTTATAATTTAAAAATTTAAATAAATAATTTTCATTTAAAATATTCTTTCTTAAAGAAAAAATCTCAGAATTATTTCTTTTTGAAAATATTTTATTTGAAAGATAAATTTTTTTTGTAGAATTCAAAAAATTTGGATAAATTAGTAATAAATTAAATTTTGGCTTTTTCTTAAATTCCATAATTTTATTATTAGGTCCATAAAGAATCTTAAAGTTAGTATTAAGTGAAGGCTCAACATCGGCGCCAATTTTTTTACATATTGAAGAGAGTGTCTTTCTTTTTAAATTTAACTTTAAATACTTATTAAAAAAAATAAGCAATGCTGAAACATCTGCTGAGCCACCTCCAAATCCAGATCCTTGTGGTATGTTTTTTATAATTGTGATTTTAAATTTATGTATATTAAATTTTGGGTAATTTTTTAAAATATTTAATAATTTCGATACTGTATTATTAGTATTGCTAATTCCTTTAGAAAATTTTCCAGTGAAAATAATCTGATTATTTCTTGTATTCGAAGATACAAAAATCTGATCATAAATATTAAAAAAACAGAATAATGTTTCTATTTCATGATATTTATTTTTTAATCTTTTAATTACTTTTAGATATAAATTTATTTTACCGTAGGCTTTAAGACTCGTTTTTAACAGCATTATCTAATCCAAAAATTATTTTTTTATTTATAGATTCTTTTAAGTCTTGCTCAATATTTTTAAGCTTAATTGCATTTTGCCAAACATATCTAGCTTGAATTTCTTTTCCATTAGTCCAAAGAACATCACCATAATGATCATAAATCACGGCTTCAGAGGGTTCTTTTTCATAAGCGATTTGCAAAATTTCCTCTGCTTTATCAAAATCTTTTAGTAAAAAATATGCCCACCCCAATGAGTCTAAAATATATCCTCGTCCTTTGCTTATACTAACTGCCTCAACTAACATTTCTTTTGCTTTATCTAAATTAATTTTTTTTTCTAACCAACTATATGCTAAATAATTCAGAACCTCGGGCTGCTTAGGTGAAATTTTAAGAGCTTCTAAAAAACTTTTTTCTGCACTCTCCCATTGCCCTGATCGTTCTTGGCTAATAGCTAAATTATAATAATAAATCCAATCAACTTCCTTTGTGTCTTTTTTTGATATTATTGATTTTTTATATAATTCTATGGATTTAGAATAATCTTTATTAATCCTCACAAAGTTTGCTAGTTCGAAGTATTTTTCAGATACAAAGAAATGATTATTCTCTAAAAATTTTTCAAGCATGTTAATTTGTCTCTCAGAATTAATATTTGGCAAAAATCTTAGTCTTGTTAAATTTGCATACCAGTAAAATTCTTTTCCTAGTTTTTCAATAACTTGAATTTCTTTCTCCGACTGCTCCAAATTGTTTAATATAATAAGATTTTCTATTTTTAAAATTTTATTAGATAGAAAATTGGGGTTTAAATATTCGCTTAAATTTAAATAAAAATTTGAAATCTGAACCTGTTCATAGTTCTGATAAAAATTAGCAAATAAATAAAACAATTCGGCAAGCCCATGATTAATATTTCTTCTTTTGTAAAATTTATCAATTTTATTAAATTTATTATCACGAGAATCTAGAAAGAGTTGTTTAAATAATAAATTTTCTGAGGATATTTCTAAATTCTGATTTATAATATCATTAATTTTATCCTTATTATTTTTTTCTAGATAATAAGATAAATAAAAATAATTATATCTACCCAATTCCTTTTTATTAGAAATTTCATTAAAGTATAAATCAATATTTTTCTGATTATCCAAATATAAATTAATTAGAATTTTTTGCGTTAAAGAAACGTTTTTAAAACTAGAATTCGATTTACTGATTTTTTCATTTAATTCTTCGACATTTTTATTGGATAAATCTAACCAAAGCCCAAGATTTTGATAAAGCTCTAACAATAGTGGGTCGCTAAAATTTTGTTTTGGTAGTGAAATATAATTTTTTAATCTTGAATATCTTTCTTTTTTAAAATCATGAACGAACAATATTAAGTTAAATGGATATAGGGAATGATAAGACTTATCTAACTTTTTTATAAATATATATGCTTCCTCAATTTTTCCATTGTTAACTAACGTTTCAACATACTTCAGGTTAAATTCTGAATGATAAATTCCTAAATTTTCAATATTTTCAAAAAAACTATAAGCTTTTAGTGAGTCATTTTTTTGCAAAGAAACACTGCCAGATAAATAATTAGAAAAATAATTAGAATTTTTAACTAATCTTTTTTTATTATCTAAAATATTAGCATTTAAATTCGAATAATTTGTTATAAATAACAATAAAAAAAATGTGTAAAAAATCTTTTTATTCATAAAAATGCTTAAAAAATCTTTAAGTAATAAAACTATAAACCTACTGGAATACTATTCAACTTTAAATATTAATAATTTTTTTTCTAATGAAGTAATTAAATCTAAACAACAGTATCTCCCTACTAATAAGGAACAGTTAATAACTGAACTATTTAAAGAAATTAATAATCCACTAAAAATTAAAATAAATAATAATTTTTTCTTTAGAGGAAATCCAAATTCTAAAATTATGATACTTAGTGATTGCCCAACTGATGAAGATATTAAAAATCAAAAAATTTTTTCAGGATCCAGAGGCGAACTTTTGAATAAAATGTTATTATCAATATCGCTGGATAAAGAAAAATATTATTTATCTAATATTTATTTTGATCAAAATGTCGATATGAAAAATAGACATAATTTTTATAAAGATATTTTAATTAAACATGTCAAAATTATTAAACCAAAATATATTTTATTACTTGGAGAAATTGCTTATAATTTTTTTAATAATACTAACAAAAAAATATTAGACATTCATGGAAAATGGGACTCGATCGTTATAAATCAAGATAAATTTATAACATTTACTACTTTCGATCCAGAAATCTTATTACAAAAACCTGAAAATAAAAAATTATCATGGGAAGATCTTAAAAAATTTAGAGATGAAATATTTAAAAATTAATGAATATTTTAAATGATTTTAAGTTTGGAAAGAATATAATTGGTGTAGATGAAGTTGGAAGAGGATGTTTAGCCGGCCCCGTTTTTGCGGCTGCTATTAAGTTAGATCAAAATAATTTTCCTGAAGGAATTAATGACTCTAAAAAGCTTAATAAATTTAAAAGATTAGAAATATTCAAAGTACTTATTAAAAAATGTGAATATAGTATTGGCATCTCTTCCGTTAAAGAAATTGAACAATTAAATATTCTACAGTCTTCTTTGCTTGCAATGAATAGAGCCTTGGAAAAAATTAATATTAAAAATCATGTTATTCTTGTAGATGGAAATTTTTCTCCTAATACAAATAAAAATATTAGAACTATTATTAAAGGCGATCAAACATGTATTTCTATTGCTGCTGCATCCATAATAGCAAAAGTTTCTAGAGATTTATTTATGGAAGAATTATCTTTAAAGTATCCAAATTATTTTTGGGAAAAGAATTGTGGCTACGGAACGAAAAAACATTTAGAAGCTATAAAAAAATATGGAATTACTGAGCATCATAGAAAGACTTTTTCGCCTATACACAACCTATTGATAAATTAAAAATTAAAGACACAATCAATATACAGACATGAGTTGACTGTGGGAGTCTTCTAATATTATTTTCTCTCCATAGTTGTATGACAATAAACAAAGACACGATTGTTCTTGGAGATTCATTAAAAGAATTAAAAAAAATACCAGACCAGACTTTTGACTGTATTTTTGCGGATCCTCCTTACAATCTCCAATTACAAAATAATTTAGAAAGACCAGACTACTCCAAAGTCAAAGCTGTTAACGATGATTGGGATAAATTTGATAATTTAAAAAAATATGATGAATTTTCTATTTCTTGGATCAATGAGTGTAAAAGAGTTTTAAAACCAAATGGAACAATATGGGTAATTGGAACTTATCATAATATTTTTAGATTAGGCAAAGTTATACAAGATAAAGATTTCTGGATACTAAATGACATAATATGGAATAAAAAAAATCCTATGCCAAACTTCAAGGGTACAAGATTTACTAATGCTCATGAAACATTAATCTGGGCCGCTAAAAGCAAAAATTCAAAATATACTTTTAATTATAAATCATTAAAATGTTTTAATGATGATAAACAAATGAGATCAGATTGGGAATTAGCTCTTTGCACTGGAAATGAAAGAATTAAAAATGAGGAAGGAAATAAAGTTCACTCAACTCAGAAACCTGAAGGTTTATTGTACAGAATTATTCTATCCTCAACTAAAAAAAATGATTTTATATTAGATCCCTTTTTTGGTACTGGCACAACTGGGGCTGTTGCTAAAAAACTAGGAAGAAATTATTATGGAATAGAGAGTAATAAACAATATTTTCAAACTGCTGAAGCAAGAATAAGAAAAATAAAAAAAATTGATGAAAGTTACTTAAAAACTATAGAAAATAAAAGAAATGAAAAAAGAATACCATTTGGTTATTTAATTGAAAGTGGGATAATAGAGCCTGGATTAAAATTATTTGACGCTAAAAATAAAATTCAAGCACATGTGATGGCTGATGGTAGCATTGTATATAAAGATATAACAGGATCTATCCATAGCGTTGGTGCAAAGGCACAAGGAACCGAAAGCTGCAATGGCTGGTCTTTTTGGCATATCAAAATGGAAAATAAACTATACCCGCTCGACCACTTGAGAGAAAAGATCAGAAAAAATAACTAGAACTTCTCGGATTATAATTAAAAATCCAACCAAACATAAATTTTTTTGCCAGAAAAGATTTCTCTATTATCTTGAATAATATGCTTCTCAAAATAATGAAAAATGGATTTTTTAGATGATATAAAAAAACATTTAAATGTGATCTAAGAATTATTCTTCTAACCCTGCTATTGCGTTTATTAAAATAAAATATACCTAGGTTATTAGTAACATTCTTAACAATCTGTTCATACAAAACATAAGAATCCTCTATTGCTAATGCAGCTCCCTGGGCTTGAAACGGGACAGTTCCATGGGAAGAATCCCCTATAAAAATTTGATTATCTCTATAAAAAACTCTTTTATTTAAAGAAAAAATTGGCCATCGATATACCTCGTGAAGCGTATCGAGTGTTTCTCTTAAAATCTTATTTTCTGAAAAAAAAATGCTTCTAAATTGATCTGCTGGAAATGGAATTGAATAATTCACATCATTAGTTGAGTATGAAGTTTTTTCTGAAGATTTACTAATTCCTGTAAAACTTAAATCGTTCTGATTGTTAATAAAATAAGTAACTAAATGTTTATTACCACTTAACCACAAACGAACAACATCGTTCTCAAGTGAATATTTAGAATAAAAATTCTTTACAACTCCTCTGTAGGCATAAAAATTTGTTTTTTTTATAATATTATTATCCAATCTAGAATTTGAAAACATTCCATCTGCAGAAACTAACAAATCACAATAATCTTCTGATCCATCACTAAATTTAACTCGAATAATATTATGATCCTTAATAGTTTGCACTACTTGCTTGTTATAAAAAATCTCTTTTGGAGAAAGATCCTTCTCTAAAAATTTTATTAAAATATTTCTATCGCAAGTTAAATAAGGCATTTTATCACTGACAATGTTTTGAAGATTCATTCTTACTTCTAAATTGTTCATAAAACTTTTAGAATGTATTGAATTAATACTTAAGTAATTAATTCTATGAAAATTATTATTTAAATAAAATCTTGAATCTAAAAAATCTAGAATTCTTACTGCATTTGGAGTCAATTGTATTCCCGTAGGTTTTGATAATTTTTTTTCAAATTTTTCATATATCCTAAAATTATTAAAATTATTTTTTTTTAGAAAATTAGCCAAAGTTAATCCAGCAATACCACCTCCAACAATAATAATTTTTTTAAACATATTTAATCTTTTTTGTTTTGACTAATTCTATAAATTTTTTTGAAAAATTTGATAGTAATGAATTATCTATTCTATCATAATTTATCCAGTAAAATTTATTATTATTTATTTTTTTAATTTTTTTAAAAAGAACAATTTTAATTAACATTTTAATATTAGAAATATTATGAACATAATCTTTTTTAATTATTTTTGGTTTGCCTTCAAATTGAAAAATATTTTTTTTAAAATTCATATCAAATAAATTTTTTTTATAATCTACCAATGGAAGATTTACAAAATCTTGTAATAATTTGTTTTTACTATTGAAAAATAAAATTTTATTTCTTTTTGATGCATATAATAAATAATATTTTTTAATATTAATTTTTTTTTTATTAAAGATTTTATAATTAAAATTTTTCTTTTTGAAAGAAATACAATTTCTCTGTACCGGACAAATATTACATCTTGGATTTTGCGGAGCGCATACTAAAGCCCCCATCTCCATTAACGCTTGTGCAAATTGAGAAAAATTCTTTTTTGGTTTTATTTCTTTTAATTTTAAGAAAATAATTTTTTTGAAATTTTTTTCATTATTTTTATAACCAAATAATCTAGCTACAAATCTTTCAACATTTCCATCTATGCCTATAAAATCTTCATCAAATGCAATAGCCATAATAGCTGATGCCGTATATTCGCCTATTCCAGGAAAACTCTTCAAAATTTCATAATCGGCGGGAAGTATTCCTTCATATTCTGATTGAACTATTTTTGCAGTATTAAGTAAATTTTTTGCTCGAGAATAATATCCAAGTCCTTGCCAAAGTTTATAGACTTTTTCTAAATTTGCTTTTGATAATTTTTTTAAATTTGGAAACACTTTTATAAACTTATTAAAAAAAGGAATCACCGTTTTAACTTGAGTTTGCTGAAGCATAAATTCACTAACTAAAACTTTATAAATTCTATCCTTAAAACCACGATATCTCCGCCATGGCAGATCCCTTTGATGATTATCGTACCAAGCAAGAATTTTATTTGATAAAACATTTTTCATGGTGATGGATAAATCTTCAAATAAGTTATTTACTCAAGGTTTAAGACCTTTGCAGAGTTTATTACCAGAAAATGCTAAAAAAATACTAAAAAAAGACGGCTTTGTATATTTTGAAATAATTAAAAACTGGAAAAATATAGTTGGTGAAAAAATGTTTAAAGAAGTCACGCCTATCAAAATAAAAAAAATTAATAATGAAAATATTCTCTCAATCAATGTTAACAAAAATATAATGATAGAAATTGAATATTCTAGAGATCAAATCATTGAAAAAATTAATAGTTATCTTGGATTTAACGCTATTAATAAAATACAAGTTATTTCTAAAAGCTCTTTTTTTGAAGTAAAAAAGAAGAAAATTGTACTAAGTGAAAATATTTTAAAAAAAATAAATGAAATTAAAAGTAAAAATCTAAAAGAAATCTTTTTAAAATTAAATAAATAAAATTATTATGATTGTAATAGGTAATTACTTAAAAAGAATCTTAATCCTAATTACTTTTATATTATTCAGTTCATTATCTTATGGACAAAATAATGAAGAAATATTTATTGGAAATAAAAACGCAAAAATTGAAATTAAAATTTATAGTTCATTTACATGCCCCCATTGCGCTAACTTCCATAAGAATATCTATCCAAAATTAATAAAAGAATATGCAAGTAAAGATTTAATAAAAATTACTTTTAATGATTTTCCGCTTGATATTGCTGCATTAAATGCATCAAAAATTGTTAGATGCTCATCAAAAGAATCAAGTATCTTGCTAATTGATGAGATTTATAAAAATCAAAATAGCTGGTCAGCGGGAGACAAAATAGAAGAAATTAATAAAAAATTATTTTTAATAGCTAATAAATTTAATTTATCTAATGAAAAGCTATTAAACTGCTTAAAGGACGAAAAGTTGGAAGAAAAAATTTTAAATGATAGAATTAATGGTCAAAAGAAATATTCTATCAACTCCACTCCTACTATTATTATTAATGAGAAAAAATTTGAAGGAAACCCTACTTTTGAAAATTTATCAAAAGAAATATCAAGAATATTAAAATGAAATTTAAAAAATTAGATATTGTTGGTTTCAAATCTTTTGCTGATAGAACTCATTTGCTAATTGAGGATGGTCTTACTGGGATTGTTGGCCCAAATGGTTGTGGAAAATCAAATATTGTTGAGGCTTTAAGATGGTGTATGGGAGAAACTTCTGCAAAAAGCCTTAGGGGTAGCGGAATGGAGGATGTAATATTCTCTGGAACATCAAATCGTCCTTCTAAAAATATCGCCGAGGTAAACATTCTTTTAGAAAATAATGAAAATATTCCTCAATTTAGAGACACGCCGGAAATAGAAGTTAAAAGGAGAATAGAAAAAGACAAAGGCTCAAGTTACTACATTAATGGAAAAGAAGTTCGAGCAAGAGATGTGCAAATATTATTTGCAGATCTTTCTACCGGGGCTCACTCCCCATCAATGGTAAGTCAGGGAAAGGTAGGTTCTTTAATTACTGCAAAGCCTACTGACAGAAGAGCAATATTAGAAGAGGCCGCTGGCATTGGAGGACTTCATGCGAGAAGACATGAGGCAGAGTTAAGATTGAGTGCTGCTGAAAATAACCTAAAAAAAGCAGACGATATAATGAAGCAGATCGAGCTTCAGTTAAAAAATTTATTAAAGCAGGCAGAAGAGGCTTCTAGATACAAAACAATATCAAATGATATAAAAAAAAATGAAGCATTGCTTTCTTATTTAAAAATTCAAGAGATTAATAAAGAACTCAAAGAAAGCCTAGAAGGGCTAAATGAAATTGATGATGATATTAGCGCGGTAACGATTGAAAAAAATTATAGCAGCGAACTATTAGAAACTGAGAATAAAAGGATTAAACCTCTAAGAAATGACTTTGCAGAAATCACGAGCAAACTACAAAGATTAAATTTAGAATATGAAGATTTATTTAAGCAAGAACAAAGAACCAAAGAAGAATCAGAAAAACTGAGAATTGATCTAAAAAACACTAGCGATGACCTGCAAAGCGAAAATATTAATATTAATAATGCCAACTCTAATATTAAGCGATTAACAGAAGAGAAAACTGAAATTCTTGAATTTGAAAAAACATATTATGAAATTGAAAATAAAACTAATAATGATTTTAAAAAGATTTCAGAAGAATTAAATCTTGAACAAAAAGCACTAGAAACTCTATCAGAAAAAATATTTGCAAATATTGGAAATACTGAAACTAAAAATGCTATTAATAATTATTTAAATTATTTTAAAAATTTTAGTAATAGCCAGTGTAAAATATTAAATGAGACTATAAATAACTTTGAAAATATTGAATCGCAAAAAATTAAACAAAATTTAAAAAATATTCTAAATAGTTTTGAAGAAAGTTCTAAAAATATCGAAGATTTATACAATTTAATTAAAAAAGATAATCAAGAATTATCATCTTTTAATAAGGAAGATGCAAAAAACGAATTCACAAAAAAAACTTTTTTACTAAAAGAATTGCAAGAAAAATATGCAATATTTTTAAGTAAGTATGAAACTATAAAAAATGACTCTATTAAAAGAAAAGAAAGAATTAAGAGCATCGATACTGAAATAGATAACTGGCGTAATTTAGAACAAAACTCAAAAACAAAATCAGAAAGTCTTTTATCTAGATTAAAAAACTTAGAAAAAGAAATTGCAAAAATTCAGATAAAGCCTAGTGAAATTGGGGAACAAAAAGGTTTTTACCAGGAAAATATAAAAAATACTGAAGAAGCTAGAACAAAAATTAGTTTAGAGATTGAGGTTGCAGAAAACAAAATCACAGAAATTAATAAGGTATTAACAGATATTAATGAAAAGGTTCTGACTGGTCGTGAGAAAAAAGTTCGTTTTGAAACGCTTATAGATAATCATAAAGTGAAAATATCAGAGCTGGAAAATAAGGTTAAAGAAGATTTTAAATGCTCAATAGATGATCTTTTAAATGAAGAAGATAAGTTATCTATTGAAAAAACTAGTATTGAAAAAATCGAGAATTCACTAAAAAATCTTAAAGATGAAAGAGATAATATGGGCGCCGTAAATTTAAGAGCGGATGATGAAACTAAAAATCTTGAAAATCAAATAAATAAAATGATGGAGGATAGAAAAGATCTTCTGGCTGGAATTTTAAAATTAAAATCTAGTATTAATGAATTAAATCAAAAAGGACGTGAAAAACTTATAGATGCTTATGATAAAGTGGGAAGAAAATTTAATGATGTGTATACAAAATTATTTGGAGGAGGAAATGCTAGACTTGAACTAATAGAATCTGACGACCCTTTAGAAGCTGGTTTAGAGCTTTTGGTAAGTCCCCCAGGAAAGAAATTACAATCGATTACTTTGCTTTCAGGTGGCGAACAGGCTTTGACTGCTATGGCTTTAATATTTGCCGTATTCTTAATTAATCCTGCTCCTATTTGTATTCTTGATGAGGTAGATGCTCCACTTGATGATGCAAACGTAACAAGATTTTGTTCATTAATTGAAGAGTTAACAAAAATTACAGAAACAAAATTTATAGTTATCACTCACCATGCTTTAACAATGTCTAGAATGAATAGATTATATGGAGTTACAATGGCTGAGAGAGGCGTAAGTCAATTAGTTGCTGTTGATCTTGAAAAAGCCGAAGAAATGGTAGCTTAAAGATCAATGTCAGAATTTGACGATCTTAAAAAAAAAATCGAATTAACTAAAAATAAAAATAAGATTAATTTATCTAAAAATAATAACAATATACTAGGGTTAGCATTTAGAATTAGTACGGAACTTGTTGCGGCAGTTTTTGTCGCAACTTTTATTGGTTATTACCTAGACAAATGGTTAGGAACTAAGCCAATTTTTATAATAATTCTATTTATAGTTGGTATTGCCGCTGGAATATTTAATGTTGTGCGATCTGCAAAAATGATTAATAAAGGCTAAATTTATGGCAACTAATCCAATGCATCAATTTGAAGTTCACAGAATAGGACCATCCCTATCTATCAATGGAATTGATCTTTCGTTTACAAATTCAAGTCTTTTTATGCTGATTAGTTCAATTTTAATAATTATTTTTTTTATTGCAGGAACAAGAAGAGTTAATATTGTTCCTGGAAAGATCCAGTTGCTCAATGAATTAGTCTTTAATTTTATTTCTAAAATGATTAACGAAACTGTCGGTCCAACTGCTAGACCATACTTTCCATTTATCTTAACTATATTTTTATTTATTTTAACTCTAAATATGATTGGTCTATTGCCATACGCCTTCACTGTTACAAGTCAGATAATCATTACATTTTTTCTTGCAATTGTAATATTTTTTGGAGTAACCATAATTGGATTTGCAAAAAATGGTATTGGATTTTTAAAAATATTTGCTCCTTCAGGGGTCCCTATCTTTTTATTTCCCATCATAGTTGCAATTGAAATTATATCTTTTTTAAGTAGACCTGTAAGTTTGTCGGTTCGTTTGTTTGCAAACATGCTTGCAGGGCATACAATGCTTAAAGTTTTTGGCGGTTTTGTTGTAAGTTTAGGTATTGTTGGAGGATGGTTGCCTTTAAGCTTTTCTGTTGCTTTAACAGCACTAGAAATGTTGGTAGCTTTCTTACAAGCTTATGTTTTTGCAGTTTTATCGTGTATTTATTTAAATGATGCTTTAAATATGCATCACTAAAAATTAACAACTAACAAAAAAGGAGAAAAAAATGGAACTAGCAGCAGCAAAAATGATAGGAGCTGGATTAGCAGCAATAGCTTTGGCTGGAGTTGGTGTCGGTATGGGAACAATATTTGGTAACTATTTATCGGCAGCTATAAGAAATCCTTCAGCAGCTCAAAAACAATTTCCTACTTTATTATTGGGATTTGCGCTTACAGAAGCTATTGGTTTATTTGCTTTAGTTATTGCTCTTTTAATACTTTTTGCATTTTAATTATTAAAATTAATTAATTTAATAATTCTTAAGTAATGAAGAACAAAAGTTTAGCTATTATAATTTATTTGCTGTTTTTTAATAAAATAGCACTTGCCAAAGAAGGTATGCCTCAACTGAACCCTGAGTTTTGGTTATCGCAAATCTTTTGGTTAACTATAATTTTCATAATACTATATTTTTTAATTCAAAAGTTCTTCGGTCCTAAACTATTTGCGTTGATAGACTCAAGAACAAATTATATTAAATCACTATTGGAAGAGGCTGACCTTTATAAAAATCAAATTCAAAAATTAGAAAATGAATATAATGTAATTATTGCTGAGGCAAAAAACGAAGCTAAAAAGATTTCTATAAAATTAAAAAATGATTTTAATGATAAAATTTCTTCTAAAAGAAAAGAATTTGAAAATGTTCTAAATGTAGAAACTCTTAAGGCTGAACAAGAGATAAATAATTTTAAAAAACAAACATTAGAAAATATTCAAAATATAGCTGGTGATTTCTCTAAAGAATTAATAGAGAAAATAACTGGAACTTCCCCAAATAGCAGCAATCTCAACGCTGTTATTTTGGAAATATCAAATAAAGAAAAAAAATCTCAATATGTTTGATGCAACTTTTTGGGTAGCTGTATCGTTTGTGATTTTCTGCCTAATAATAATCTATAAAAAAATTCCTCAGATAATTAACAATTTATTAGATAATAAAATTAATGAAATTAAATCAGAGATAGACAATGCAAAAAATTTAAAAATTGAAAGCGAACAATTACTAAAAAAATATAAGACAAAAATAGAAGAAGCCCGTACAGAAAGTAATAAAATTATAAATAGTGAAAAAAATGAAACTGAAATTTTTATTAAAGAATCAGAAAATAAATTTGAACAATTAATTATTCATAAAAAAAAATCATTGGAACAAAAATTAGATCAAATGAAGATTAAAGCAATCAAGGATATCCAAAATATATCCAATAAAATTGCTCTGGAAGCAGTAAAAAAAATTATATCAAATTCTCCTAATGATGAAAAAATGAAATCTATTAATCAAAAAAACCTAGAAAAAATTTTTGTTAACTTAAAAGATACTAAAACTTCTTAACTTTTAGAGTGAGATCCATCACAAAAAGGTTTTTTATTAGTCTTTTTGCACCCACATAAAAAATAAGATTTATCCTCCTGAACTGAAAATTTCATAGGCACGAGTCTTGTTGCCTTATGAGAACCGTCACAAAAAATACCATCTTTAGAAAGTCCACAGGCGCACCAGTAATAATCTTTACCTTTTTCTAAATGAATTTTTATTGGATTTTTATTTTTATTAATTTTTTCTTGCATAATTTTATAGCATAAATTGTATCTTAAGTTATTTCAATTAACAAAAGCTGACTTTAATTAGACTCGAATTAATGGATACTATTTATATTTATTGGTTTGGTCTCTATAAAGCATACTCATATAATACAAAATTCAAAATTTAATATTTTAATGGAACAAAAAATTGTAAACGTATTTCTAGCAAGTCCAAGAGGATTTTGTGCAGGTGTAGATAGAGCTGTTGAAATTGTAAAAAAAACTCTTAATAAATTTGGTGCGCCAGTTTATGTAAGACACGAGATAGTTCACAATAAGTTTGTAGTAGAAAATTTAAGATCACAAGGCGCCATATTTGTTGAGGAGCTTTCTGAAATTAAAGATAAATCTAGACCTGTGATTTTTTCAGCACACGGTGTGCCTAAAGAAGTAATCAATGAAGCAAAATTAAATAATATTATTTACATAGATGCAACATGCCCTTTGGTAACAAAAGTTCACAAAGAAGCTGAAATGCTAGCAAAGCAGGAATTTAATATTATTTTTATTGGTCATAAAAATCATCCAGAAGTAATTGGAACAATGGGGCAGATAGATAATAACTATATTACCCTAATTGAAAATAAAGATGATATAGAAAATTATTCGCCAAAAATTAAAAATAATAAATTTGCATATATTACGCAAACTACTCTTTCAGTCGATGACACTTTAGAAATTATATCTTTACTAAAAGAAAAATATCCCTCAATTAAAGAACCGATCAAAAGTGATATTTGTTATGCAACAACTAATCGCCAAGAAGCTGTTAAACAAATTGCAAAAAAATGTGATTTATTTCTAGTTGTTGGCAGCAGAAGTTCATCTAACTCCCAAAGATTAGTAGAAGTTGCAAAAAAATTTGGTTGTAAAGAAAGCATCTTAATGCACTCTACTCAGGAACTACCGGTTAATAAAATTAAAAATTCCAAAAATATAGGGATTACCTCGGGAGCTTCGGCCCCTGAAATTTTAGTCGAGAATTTGATCAAAGAAATTAAAAGTATTACTAATATTAAACTTGAAGAAGTTATTACTTCCGTTGAAAAAGTTTCTTTTAAACTACCTACAATGCTTATTAAATAATGGCTGTTTATACTAAATTAGAACATCAAGAAGTTAAACAATTTTTAGAGCAATACAATATTAGTAACTTTAAAGATTATAAAGGAATTACTGAGGGCGTAGAAAATACAAATTATCTTATTAAAACATTAAACCAAGATTTCATTCTAACCATTTATGAAAAAAGAGTTGATGAAAATGATTTACCATTTTTTATAAAATTACTTTCAAACCTATCTGAAAATAAATTTCCTTGTCCAAAGCCTATTGCAAATAAAAATGGCGAAAAGATTAATAAAATTAAAAATAAAAATGCTGCTTTAGTAACTTTTTTAAATGGACAATCTAAAAATAAGATAACAAATGATGACTGTTTTGAAATAGGAAAAATAACAGCTCAATTACATGAGATAACTAAAACATTTAATATTTATAGAAAAAATAATTTATCGATTCAAAGTTGGAAGAATATTTTTGAAAAAACAATTAAACAAAAAAACAATTTGGATGAATCCATTATTAAGAAAACAAAAAAATATTTAAATTTTCTAGAAGATGAATGGCCTAAAAATTTACCGGAGGGTATTATTCATGCTGATTTATTTCCGGATAATATATTTTTTACAAATAATAAAGTTTCTGGAATTATAGATTTCTATTTTGCGTGCAATGATTTCTTTGCTTATGAAATAGCAATTTGCATAAACTCTATATGTTTTGACAATAATTCTACCTTCAACATGACAAAGGCCAGAAATCTTATAGATGGATACTCATCAATAAGAACTTTGAGCGACGATGAAAAAAAATATTTACCTATTTTATCTATGGGTGCGGCTATGAGATTTTTTTTAACAAGATTGTATGATTTTTATCATACTGATAATAAAGCAGACGTTAAAATTAAAGATCCTTTTGAGTATTTAAAGAAAATTGAATTTCATTCCACTATTAAAAATTTTAATGAATATTTTATTTAATGAATGAGATTGTAATTTATACTGATGGTTCCTGTCTAGGCAATCCTGGCAAGGGAGGCTGGGCAGCAATAATTATTAAAGATAATAAGGAAGAGATTATATTTGGGTCTGAAAAACAATCTACAAACAATAGAATGGAATTAACTGCAACTATAAACGCTCTATTAAAAATTAAACAAGATAAAAAAATAAAAATCTATACTGACTCTAAATACGTCAAAGAAGGTATTGAAAAATGGATTAATAATTGGAAATTAAATAATTGGAAAAACGCCAATAAAAAAGATGTAAAAAATAAAGATCTTTGGATAAAATTAGACAACTTAATTAGTAAAAAAGAAATTACATGGAACTGGGTAAAAGCTCACTCCATTAACGAATATAATAATAAAGTAGATATTCTTGCAAGAGATGCCGCTAATTCAAACGATTAACTCTTATATAATTTTTAATTTTATTTAAATTATTAGGAAGTACCTTATAAAATTCTCTTTTTTTAAGATTTTTACTGATTGCGGTAGGAATCTTGGGGTACTTTCTTAATATCTTATAAATAGTTTCGCCAAATTTTGCAGGATGGGCTGTTTCTAAACAAAATAAATTTTCTGCTTTTTTGCTATGATTTAGATAATAGTCTTCTAAAGCTTTTAATCCAACAGAGGAATGTGGATCTAATATTTTATTATTATATTCATAAACTAACTTAATAGTTTTTTTAGTATTTCCAGCGTTTATTGATTTAGAATAAAAAATATTTTTAATATTCTTTAAAATATTTTTATCGATCTTATAAAAACCTTTGTTAACAAGTTGTTCCATTAATTCTGATATTTTTTTTGAATTATTGTTATAGTAAGAGGAAATTAATCTTTCAAAATTACTCGCAACTTGTATATCCATGCTTGGAGAAATACTAAATTTTACTTTAGAAGGTTTATAAATTCCATTTCTTAAAAATTTATATAAAAGATCATTTTCATTTGTTGCAATAATTAATTTAGCTATAGGCAAGCCCATTTTATAAGCAATATAACCAGCATAAATATCTCCAAAATTTCCTGTTGGAACTGAGAAAACGCTTTTTTTATTTTTTTCAGATAAACGAAAATGTGAATAAAAATAATAAACTATCTGAACAACTATTCTTGCCCAATTTATTGAATTAACCCCTGACATATTAATTGATCTTCTAAAATGACGATCATTGAACATTGATTTTACTAATGTTTGACAATCATCAAATGAGCCTTTGACTGCAATATTAAATACATTTTTTGAATTTACTGTAGTCATGAGCTTTCTTTGCGTTATAGAAATTTTGCCTTTTGGATGTAAAACAAAAATTCTTAAATTTTTTTTATTTTTTACAGCATCGATAGCTGCAGCGCCGGTATCTCCCGATGTTGCAGTGACTAGGTTAATTCTATTTCTGCTTTTTGAAAGTATAGTCTCGTACATGTTGCCTATCACTTGCATTGCAATATCTTTGAATGCTAAAGTTGGACCGTGGTATAGTTCTACTAAATTAAATTTCTTTACTCTTGAAAATTTTACTACATTTTTACTATCGAAACTTTTGTAAGAATTTTTTATAATTTTTTTTAATTCATTTTTTGAAAATGTATTGCCTGTATAAATTTTAATAATTTCATAAGCTAAATCGTTATAATTTAAGCTTGATAATCTTTTTAGAGTTGCCTCTGATAGTCTAGGTATTTTCTTAGGAATATATAAACCTCCATCATGAGCAAGCCCATTTAAGAAAGTATCAATAAAATCATAATTTTTTTTATTATTTCTAGTGCTTATGTATTTCATTAAACTTTCTTTCTATAATATAAAAAAAAAATTACAGTAACTAAAGCTAAGCCATACCATGTTATAGCGTATTGCAAATGATTATTTGACAAACGGACCTCGTAACTATTAGGAATAATATCTTTGTTACTTTGTGTGGTTTGAATAATTAAAAATGGATAAATATTTTTACTTAAGGATTTCTTTAAATTATCCATATCTACTGAATATGAAAAATCTTCTTTAATATTGTTGCTGGGTGTAAAAAAATTTTTTTCTTTAATTTTTTTTGTATAACCTTCAATAATCTCATCGTTAAATACAGTATTTTTAATTAAATTAATCTTATCTTTTTTAACCCAACCTTTATCTACTAAAACTACCATTGAACTGTTAACTTCATAAGGAACTATAACTTTAAATCCTATCTCTCCTTTATAAAGATGATATAGAAATATTCTAAACTTTAAGTTTTTTTCCTTCAAAAAAACTTTTGTATATTCTTCGCTAATATCTGTGTTAAAATTAGTAGAATTTTTTTTTAAATTATTTTCTAAATTAGAAATTAAATTATTTTTTGAATGCAGTCTAAAAACTTGCCAAGTTCCTAAAGATAGAACAACTAATATAAAAAATAAAAAAAATATATCTAAGGATTTAATTCTAAACAAAATACTCTATTAACTTCCCCAAATATATATTGAGGCAAATAGGAACAGCCAAACTACATCAACAAAATGCCAATACCATGCTGCGGCCTCAAATCCAAAATGATGATCAGGCTTATAATGTCCAGCTTTTGCTCTAAAATAGCAAACCGCTAAAAAAATTGTTCCAACTATTACATGAAAGCCATGAAAACCTGTGGCCATATAAAAAGTTGCTCCATAAATACCGGAACTTAATTTAAAGTCTGCGTGAATGTATTCGTAGGCTTGAAAACAAGTAAAAATAGCTCCAAGAATTACTGTTAACAATAATCCATTTAACAATCCTTTTCGATCATTTTCTAAAAGAGAATGATGTGCCCAAGTTACTGTTGTTCCTGATAAAAGTAGAATTAAAGTGTTTATTAGAGGTATATGCCAAGGATCTAAAGTCTGAATGCCTTTTGGAGGCCAAACGCTACCTATAACTGCATCTGGAAAAAGACTTGAGTCAAAGAATGCCCAAAACCAAGCAACAAAAAACATTACTTCTGACATTATAAAAAGTGTCATCCCATATCTAAGACCAATTTGAACAACCGGGGTATGATCGCCTTTATGCTCACCTTCAATAACAACATCTCTAAACCACATAAACATAGAATAAAGTGTCAAAGCCAATCCAATCAATAAAAGCCAAAAAGATTTTGCATGCATATAATACACTGCTCCAAAAGCTAAAACTAAAGCTGAAAACGAAGAAAAGATCGGCCAGATGCTTGGATCTACCAAATGATAATCATGTCCTTTTTTATGATCGCCTGACATTAATTTTTATCCTTCTTAAAATTAGCTACATCAAAAAAAGTATAAGATAAAGTAATATCCTTAATTTCCTTTGTAGATAAGTCATCCACTATTTTTGGATCAATAAAATATGCCATTTCAAATTCCTTGGTTTCTTTAGCTTTTAAAGTTTGCTGTTCAAAACAAAAACAATTAATTTTATTAAAGTATTTTCCAGCAGAATCAGGTGTAACATTAAATGTAGAAACTGCCGTTGATGTTTCATTCCCTAAATTTTTAACTTTAAATTTAATAGTTGACACCTGGCCTGGCTTAATATTTTCTTTTATTTTTTCTGCTTTAAAATCCCAAAACAAACCTTTTGCAACGTTAGTATCAAATCTAGTTGTAACATTATGATTTATAATAACATTTGGAACTTGTTTAGAAATTTTAGTTGTTCCTCCAAATCCAGTTACTTTGCAAAATAATTCATAAAGTGGAACTGAAGCATAAGACAATCCTAACATTACAAAAAAAATAATTACTAAATAAATAGGATTAATTTTATTTTTAGTTTGCACGCTCATAAAGGTCTAACAAATATTCCATTTCCTATATTTAAAATTGTAAATACAAAAAAGAATATCACTAATAATATTAATATAATTGCTGTTATGTAATTTTTTTTCATTAAAAAAATTTAATAAAACTTTCAATTAATAATAAAGTAAAAATTAAAAATAAATATAAAATAGAAAAAGCAAATATTTTTTTCGAAAATTTTCCTATGTCTTTTTTAGTATTAGCGTTCAATAACTTAAATGTTAAAAAAATATATAATGCTCCTAAAATAATAGTTGGTACTAAATAAACCAGGCCAGCAAAATTAAAATAAAAAGGAAGTATAGTTATAGGAAATAGTATAAGCGCATACGCAAAAATATTTTTTTTAGTAAAATCTACCCCGGATACAACTGGAAGCATTGGAATTTTAGCTTTTTTGTAATCTTCAGATTTATATAAAGATAGTGACCAAAAATGCGATGGTGTCCAAAAAAAAATAATTAAAAATAAAATTATTGGTTCAATGGACAAACTGTTATTTGCAATTGCCCACCCTATAACTGGAGGAAATGCACCAGCCGCTCCTCCTATTACTATATTTTGAACACTTCTACGCTTTAACCAAATTGTATAAATAAAAATATAAAAACCTATAGTAATAGCCAATATTGAAGCTGATAAAATATTTGAAACTAAATACAATCCTACAATTGAGATAAGGCTTAAAGAAATTCCAAAGTATAAAGCTTGCGTGTTTGAAATTTTTCCAAGAGGAATTGGTCTTAAACACGTACGTGACATCACTGCATCAATTTCTGAATCGTACCACATATTAAGGGCTCCAGCCGCGCCTGCTCCTAATGCTACAAAAAATAATGCTAAAGCTGATGTTGCAAAATCTAACTGTTTATTTGAAATAATTAAACCTACAAAAGCTGTAAAAACTACAAGAGACATAACTCTTGGTTTCATTAAATTGTAAAAGTTTTTAAGAGTTAAAAAATTTTTACTTTTTTGGTAATTAGCAAATGTAGTTTTGTACACTTTATTTAATTATTTAATTTTAGGCAGCTCATTAAACTGATGGAATGGTGGTGGCGAACTCAAAGTCCATTCTAATGTAGTCGCACCTTCTCCCCACTGATTATCAGGAACTCTTTTTCCTCTGATAAATGCATGAGCAACTAATACTAAAAACACTAAAACTCCAAATGCAGAAATATAAGAGCCTATTGATGAAATATAATTCCATCCAGCATATGCATCAGGGTAATCAGCATATCTTCGTGGCATTCCTGCTAATCCTAAAAAATGCTGAGGAAAGAAAATTAGATTAACTCCTATAAATGTTAACCAAAAATGAATTTTTCCTAAAACTTCTGAATATTCATATCCCGACATTTTACCGAACCAGTAATAAAATCCTGCAAATATAGAAAATACTGCACCCAACGAAAGTACGTAATGGAAGTGAGCAACAACATAATAAGTATCGTGAAATGAAGTATCAACTCCTGCATTAGCAAGAACAACTCCGGTAACTCCTCCAACTGTAAACAAAAATATAAAACCAACAGCCCAAAGCATCGGGGTTCTAAGAGTGATAGAGCCTCCCCACATTGTAGCTATCCAAGAAAATACTTTAATTCCTGTGGGCACCGCAATAATCATTGTTGCAAAAACAAAGTATGCTTTTGTATCTACCCCTAGACCAACTGTGTACATGTGGTGAGCCCAAACAACAAAACCTACAACTCCAATTGATACCATCGCATAAGCCATGCCAAGATATCCAAAAATAGGTTTTTTTGAAAAAGTTGAAATAATATGACTAATCATTCCAAATCCTGGAAGGATCATAATATAAACTTCAGGGTGCCCGAAGAACCAAAATAAATGCTGAAATAAAACCGGATCCCCTCCTCCTTTTGGCTCAAAAAAAGCTGTTCCAAAATTTCTGTCAGTTAATAACATTGTAATTGCACCAGCAAGCACTGGTAAAGATAACAATAATAAAAATGCTGTTACTAAAATTGACCATGCAAAAAGAGGCATTTTATGCATTGTCATTCCTGGAGCTCTCATATTAAAAATCGTAGTTATAAAATTAATAGCTCCCAGAATCGATGAAGCTCCAGCAAGGTGCAAACTTAATATTGCAAGATCCATTGCAGGTCCTGGCTGCCCCGCTTTTGAGGATAATGGTGGATATATTGTCCAGCCACCGCCAACTCCTGACCCACCCGGAGGTCCTTCAACAAAAATAGATGCAATTAATAAAATAAATGCTGCAGGTAATAACCAAAAAGAAACGTTATTCATTCTAGGAAATGCCATGTCAGGAGCACCTATCATTAGAGGAACAAACCAATTTCCAAATCCACCTATCATTGCTGGCATCACCATAAAGAAAACCATTATCAAACCGTGACCTGTAACCAGAACGTTATATAGATGATAATCCCCTTTTAAAATTCCATCTCCTGGATACATAAGCTCCATTCTCATTAGGACAGAAAAAATTGTTCCAATAATTCCTGCTACAATTGCAAAAATTAAATATAAAGTTCCTATGTCTTTATGATTTGTTGAAAATAACCATCTTGTCCAAAAACTTGGATAATGCGAATGATCAGAACTTGTATTAGCCATTTATTTTTTCTCCTTTATTAAATTTTCAGCAACAACATTACTGTCTGGGTATTTTGCAAATTTCGCTTTAGCTTCTTTTAGCCAATCATTGTATTGCTTTTCAGATACCACTCTTACCGTAATTGGCATAAACGCATGTCGAGAACCACATAACTCTGAACATTGCCCATAATACACGCCTTCTTTTTCAGCTTTAAACCAAGTTTCATTTATTCTTCCTGGAACGGCGTCTCTTTTAACTCCGAAAGATGGGACTGCCCAAGCGTGCAACACGTCATTGGCAGTAATTAAAACTTTAACAACTTTATTAACAGGAACAACCACATGATTGTCGGTTTCTAAAAGTCTTGGTTGATTTGGTTTTAGATTTTTTGTCTCAACCATGTTTGCATCAAATGCAATATTTTGATCTGGATATTCATATCCCCAGTACCACTGATAACCTATAGCTTTAATAGTAACATCAGCTTTTGGAATAACGTCTTGTTTGTAAAGCAATCTAAATGATGGGACTGCTATTACTATTAAAATTAAACAAGGAATAACTGTCCACAAAATTTCTATAAAAGTATTATGTGATGTTTTTGAAGGTATTGGATTTTTTGAAGCTCTAAATCTTATAACTGAATACAAAAGCAAAAAAAGTACAAAAACAGATATAGCAACAATAATTGGAAGTAAAATACGATTATGAAGATGAACAATGTCATCCATAACAGAAGTTACTGACTCATTATACCCCATTTGCCAATTGTCTCTGGCAAATAACGTGCTTGGTGAGATCAAAAGCACTAAAAATAAATAAAACTTATTAAGTAATTTTTTTGTCATTAATTAAAGATATACTATAGTTATTTAACTATATTATTATCACAAATATATACAAAAAATTTGCGACAATTTAACTAAAAATGAACCCAAATTTAAACGAGTTTTTTTCAGAAGAAAATTCAATTTCAAGAAAGTCAGCAGAAACAATAGTTAATAATACTCTTTTTAAGTGTGATGACGGTGAGCTATTCCTAGAGTCTACTGTTTCAGAGTCGTTAGTATTGGATGATGGAAAAATAAAAAATACAAGTTACGACTCTAGCAAAGGTTATGGCTTAAGATCAGTCAATAATGATATTACAACCTACTCACATTCAAATGAGTTAACGGAAGAATCTTTAAAACAATCTGCTAAAATAATTTTGGACGCTAATAAAAATTATACTGGAAAAATAAATTCAGGTCCAAAAAAAACGAATAAGTACCTTTATACAGATATTAATCCTATTGAAGCAAAAAAATTTTCCGAAAAAATAGATCTACTAAATAAAATTGATAAATATTTAAGATCTAAAAATTCATATGTTAAACAAGTTTCAAGTTCAATATTCTCTGAATATCAACAAATAGAAATTATAAGACCTGACAATCAAAGTTATTCGGACAAAAGACCTCTTGTTAGATTTAATGTTTCAGTCATGGTTGAAAAAAATGGAAGAAAAGAAACTGGAAGCTATGGAACAGGCGGTAGAAAAATATTAGATGAATACATCACTGAATTAAATTGGAAAAAGGTTTGTGATATTGCCTTAAAACAAGCGTTAATTAATCTAGAAAGTGTTGATGCTCCTGCGGGCGAAATGAAAGTAGTTCTTGGACCTGGTTGGCCTGGAATACTTCTTCATGAAGCAATTGGACACGGACTTGAAGGTGATTTTAATAGAAAAAAAACTTCTGCATTTTCAGATTTAATGGGACAAAAAATAGCTGATGAACAAGTCACTGTTGTTGATGATGGAACAATTGAAAATAGAAGAGGATCAATCACAATTGATGATGAAGGAACTCCAACTAATAAAACTGTATTGATTGAAAAAGGAATATTAAAAAATTACATACAAGACAGACTGAACGCAAGATTAATGAATGTACAGCCAACAGGAAATGGACGAAGAGAAAGTTTTGAACATATACCGATGCCTCGTATGACAAACACTTATATGCTTTCTGGAAAATATCACCCTGATGAAATAATTAAATCAGTTGATAGAGGAATTTATGCTGTTGCCTTTGGCGGAGGACAAGTGGACATCACAAATGGTAAATTTGTTTTCTCTTGCACTGAAGCTTATGAAATTAAAAATGGAAAAATTGGCAAACCATTAAAAGGGGCGACTTTAATTGGTAATGGTCCTGATGTACTTACAAAGGTGAAAATGGTTGGTAATGACATGGAGTTAGATGCTGGGGTTGGAACATGTGGAAAAAATGGACAATGGGTCCCGGTGGGTGTTGGTCAACCAACAATATTAATTGATGGGATTACCGTTGGAGGAACTCAAAATTAATTAATCTTAGAATTTAATATAGCAAGACCTACAACCGCTGCAGTTTCTGATCTTAAAATATTCTGTCCTAATGAAATAGGAATGCAATTGTTCATATTTTTTAATAAGTCTCTTTCTTTTAATGAAAAATCTCCTTCTGGACCAATTAATAAATAAAATTCACAATTTTTATTATTCTTAATAACTTCATCAATTTTTTTATTTTCAGAGTTAATATCTGCAAAAAAAACTATAGAATTTTTATCAAGAGATTTAAGTTTTTTATCTAACTTTTCAACTGTATGAATAACTGGCAAGTATAACTGATTAGATTGCTCGCAAGATTCTTTTATAATTTTTTCTGTTCTTTCAATATTTAAATTTTTAGCAATAGATTTTTCAGAAATAACTGGAAAAAAATTTTTTACACCTACTTCCGTACATTTTTGAATTAAATAGTCGAACTTTGAACTTTTAATTAATGAAAATATTAAAGATATTTTTCCTTGTTTATTTATATTTTCAATTTTTGAGATTAATTTTATTTTTGTATTTTTTTTGTCAGAACTAATGATCTCTCCTTTAAATTCTCCATCTTTTGAGTTAAATAAAAATACATTATCCCCTTCTCTTAAGCGCATCACATTTTTTAAATAATGAGCGTCTTCTTTTTCTAAAACTAAATCCATGCTTACGTTTAATTTTTTATCTAAATAAATTCTTACTTTTAAAGACATAACTGTTATTGTAACTAAATTATCTAATTTTTACAAAATGCGCCAATTTGCTAACTTATTAAGATTAAATAAACCAATTGGAATTTTTTTACTATTCTGGCCATGTGCTTGGAGTTTAGCAATGACCCAGTGGTTTATAATTAATAATTATCTATTTATTAAATACTTAATTCTATTTTTTATTGGTTCTATAATCATGAGAAGTGCTGGCTGCGTTTACAATGATATTGTAGACAAAAATGTAGATATCAAAGTTCAAAGAACAAAAAAACGCTTAATAGCTTCTGGAAAAATTACAATTAAAACTGCCTGGCTTGTTATTTTATTATTACTAATACCTGCATTCATAATATTATTTCAGTTTAATAATTTTTCTAAAATATTAGGTCTATCATCCGGATTATTAATTATCACTTATCCTTTTATGAAAAGAATAACGTTTTGGCCTCAGTTATTTCTTGGGTTTACGTTTAATTGGGGAGTGTTACTCGGTTGGTCAGTATTTTTTGAAAATCTAACTATAGAAACTATCGTCTTATATATGGCAGCAATTTTTTGGACTTTAGGATACGACACAATTTACGCCTTACAGGACAGACGCGATGATTTAAAAATAAAAATAAAATCTACTGCAATTAAATTTGGAAGTGATATAAAAAATTTTTTATTCTTTTGTTATATATCCTCAATAACTTTTTTAATTGCTTTAGGTTTTTTAACAAATAGATCTTTGGTATATTTTATTTTACTAGTAATTGCTGCGTTACATTTGGCTTATCAAGTGTTAATGATTAAAAAAATAAAATCTAATAATAAAGATAAACTTCAAATAGTTTTTAATAGTAATAACTCTTTTGGAATCTTAATATTTTTAATATTTTTTTTAGAAATTTATAATGCTTAAAGATAATTCATTCTTAAATAATCTTGGCAGCTATTGTATTGATGAATTAAAAAAAATTGGAACGACAAGCTCTGAAGTAATTGTAGCTCATTCAATTTCTGAAGAAATGTTGCAAAGAAATGGAAAAATTGAAGAGGTTACAAGATCTGAAGATATTAGCATTGGCTTAACTGCTTACATAGGACAAAAGAAATCTTCTATCTCAACCTCCAATTTAACCAAAAATAATATCAAACAGGCTATTGTTAGATGCTATGAAATGGCAAAGAATACGCCTGAGGATATATATTGCGGTCTACCAGAGAATAATGATCTTGAAAAAAATTATATTGATTTAGATTTGTTTGATAATTCAATAATTTCTTATGAGGCAAAAAAAGACTTTATCTCCGAATGTGAAACTGAAGCGCTATCACATAAAAAAATATTCAATTCCAATGGTGTTTCATTTACTGAGGCCAGATCAAATTTTATATTAAAAAATTCCAATGGTTTTTCTAATGGGCGAAAATCATCAATCTTTAGTGTTTCATGTGATGTTGTTGCAAAAGAAGAGGAAAGTATGGAAAGAGATTATGAATATTCATCAAAAAGATTTTTT
>Ga0255183_1000116_pt1 | contig 36108 bp, 30 predicted proteins | sample Atl_UVDOM_RepB_8_FD_183638 | JGI IMG/M metagenome (GOLD analysis project Ga0255183, IMG submission 183638) | Freshwater microbial communities from Altamaha River, Georgia, United States - Atl_UVDOM_RepB_8d | ecosystem: Environmental > Aquatic > Freshwater > River | place: USA: Georgia...
TTTATCTTCAGCCCAAAAAGAGTGATCAAAAAGAAAAAAAAGATCAGAAAAACGATCAAAAGAATCAAGACAATAAGCAAGAGAAAGGTCAACAAGGATCACAAAAAGACAATACGGATGGTTCTAACAATAAGGATCAGAAAAAACAGCAAAAGGGTGAGCAGGGTCCAGATAAAAATAAAAAAGAAACTGAAAAATCTGACGAGAAAAATAGTGACGAGACTAAGGATAACCAACCGAAGCCTCAATCACAGCCGACGAAGCCAATGCCAAGCAAAGTTCTTCCTGCAAAACTCAAGCAATTAATGTCGGATGATCGACAACTGCAAATGAAAATGATTGAAAATGGTACGCGAGATCTGAATAAAAGACACGGTGGTACGAAAAAGGATTGGTAATGAAGTTCATAGCTATGTTCTATCTTTTATTTTTCTCTTTCGTTTGGGCGCAGGATGTGAAAATTGAAACACAACCTTCGAAGCCTGTCGCTGGAGAAGTTTTTCAATTAGTCTTTCGAATTTTCACTGATCTTGAGAGTGAACCAGTTATCAATTTTTCACCCGCAGGTCTTGAGGTCGTTGGGAAGTCAAATCTAGGTGTTTCAACACGCACTATTTATGCAAACGGGAAAATAACTGTGACACGTGAGATTTCTGTTTCCTACGAGATGGTTGCACAAAAGGTTGGTTATGTTCATTTGCGTGATATTCAAGTAGATCTTGGATCTAAAAAACTTCGTCTTCCAACATATAATTTGAATATCCTCAAAGAACCTGAAGAAACACCGGATGTATTCCTTCGAGCTGAAGTGACAAAAAGAAATGTCTTTGTCGGTGAGGGTATTACTGTAAGGTATTTTCTTTATTCCAGGGTTGGCGTTAGTTCATTAGACGTCAAAACCTACCCTAAACTTAATAATTTTCTGAAGCGCTTTCTACAAGAACCTGATACCTCCGAGAGAGTCTCTATGGATGGGGCTATTTTTGTGAGGACAAAAATTTACTCAGCTAGAATCTTTCCTGAAAAGATTGGTCTCCTCAAAATTGATCCAATGACGATTGCCATTGCATATCAACCCTCACTCGCAGTGAATCCTTTTGGTACATTTAACTCGGGTGGAGTTAAAAGGAAAACAATTAAAAACGACGAGGTTCAGATTGAAGTAAATCCTTTACCTGAACCCAAACCTCAAAGCTTCACTGGTCTTGTCGGTGCACATAAATTTGATTTAACTCAAAATACCCAAAAGGTTCTCGTTAATGAACCCTTGGAGTTTAAGCTTGTGGTCTCTGGACCTGGTGCTCTAGAAAATCTTGAAGCTCCTAAAATTTTTAACTTCGATGGTTTCGAAGAGTTCGAGACCAACGGAGATTTAAAAATCTCAGGAGATCAATCAGCAGTTAAAGAGTTGAGTTATACATTCCTTCCTAAAAAACCAACAACCATACCTGATAAGGGCTTGGAGCTAAGCTATTTTGATCCAGATTCAAAAAAGTATATCCCGACTCAGCTTCGGATCTCTCAAATCACTGTGGGAGGAACAGAGCAGATAAGTGTGAAAAAAAATGAGGAGACTTCACCACCTGTTGAGACTACCTCTGTGCTCCAAAAAACAATCAATCAGAAGCTCTCATTTGACCCGACTCAACTTTCAATCCTTCAACTTAATAAGTTACTCATATGTTTAATTCTTCTTCTCGGATCTATTCCATGCGTTGTCTGGTTGGTAGGAATAATCAAAAGGACAAATTTAAATCCATTTGATCACTCTATCCCGTCCACTTTTAAGAAGGGGGATATCCATCACAATCTTTTAATGAAGTGGCTTGCCCCTCTGCATGAAAGTAAGGACAAGGATCTGCGTCAATCAATTGATGATGCGGATGTGAGTCAAGAGGCAAAAAGGTATTTTTATGAATTACTAGATACGACTTCTCGGAATGAATATGCTAAAAGATCTGATCAGAAAAAAACAATATTTAATAAAAAGTACTTTACTGAAATGAAAAAATTCATCGAGAGAAGCCATGAAAACCTACACTAATTTAAATGAATTTTGTGAAACCGAAAAAAAACCTTTCGGTCTTATTATTGGTAACTTCGATGGTGTTCATCTTGGCCATCGGCATCTTTTAACAAAGGTGAAAGATTCTTGTATGAAAAGTGGACTGACCCTAGTGGTAGCAACTTTCATACCCCATCCGCAAAAAATCCTTAACCCCGATCGGAAAAGATTCCTGATTTCTTCTTATGAAGGGCGACGGACAAGATTTGAAGAACTCGGAATCAGTCACCTCGTGGAGTTTAATTTCACGAGAGATCTTAGTACACTCTCTGCACAAGATTTTTTTGAAAGTTTTTTATTTAAGAAAGGTGATCTGCGAAAAATTTTTGTCGGCTATGATTTCGCACTCGGTGCAAACAAGCTTGGAACAATTGAGGTGATAAAACAGATTTGTGATTTGCAGGGAATCGAGGTTCTCCCGGAAAGAGAGTTCACTTCACAATCACAGGTTGTTTCATCCTCGCTCGTTCGTGAGACTATTTTAAAAGGAAGCCTAGAATCAGCCTCTGATCTTCTGGGGCGAAATTTTACACTCGAAGGAGTTGTGATTAAGGGTGAGGGACGAGGTAAAAAAATTGGTTTTCCTACTGCGAATCTTAGCATTCACGAAGATCTTCTCATTCCGGCAAAGGGAGTTTATGTGACAAGAACTAAGCTTTCTGGGATGACATACAAGTCTGTGACTAATATTGGCAGTAACCCGACTTTTAATAATCAAGAAAGCTTAAATGTTGAAACAAATATTTTTGATTTTTCTCAAGATATTTACGGCGAGAGAATTCAAGTTGAGTTTGTCTCAAAGATTAGAGATGAACGAAAGTTCTCTACAGTGAATGATCTTGTTGAACAGATTCAACGAGATGTGCTCGTGGCGAAAACTAAATGAAGCTTGGTCTTTTAGGCTTTCCCATCTCTCACTCTAGATCACCAGAGATTTATCAACAGTTATTGGGTGAGAAGCTAACTTCCTACACACTCTATGAATACGATACGAAAAGCGTACCTGATTTATCTTTCTTTCAAAAAAATCTCAATGGGCTTAATATCACAACTCCCTACAAAGAACTCTTTATCTCTCAAGTGACTGTTAGCGATGAAGTTAAAAGAATCGGAGCAATCAATACTCTCGCTTTTATAGGCGATGAGATCTTGGGAACAAATACTGATGCTCTTGCTCTTCAAAAGCTTCTTCCTCGGATAGTTGAGAGATTCTCCTCATCTGATGAGACGATAATTTTAGGAGATGGGGTTTTGGCGAAACTTGTTCTTAAGATTGGTTCAGAGTTCGGTTTGAGATTAAAAAACTATGCGAGAAGATCACACGGGGATCTTAACTTACTAGATTACTCCAGTACGTCTCTTGTGATTAATGCCTGCTCTCGTGATTTTATTTTTAAGGCCAAGCTAAATCCGGACGCAACTTTTTGGGATTTTAATTACTCTTCTCCCATGCAAGCGAGAATCTTTCATAATTCTCAGATTCGTTATTTAGATGGTTTCGAATTACTTGAGCTGCAAGCTCAGGAAGCCATTCTTTTCTGGCAAAATCCTACCCTAAACTAAATACTGAAAAATCCGAAAGGATGAACATAGTATTAAGGGTTTAGGTTTAAATGATTCGCAAAGAATTTATTGATGTTGTAACAAGTACTGGGATGGCGACGCTCAAAGAGCTGCGGCGAATTGCCATGGGGAAAGAGGATGAGGTCAACGAGTTTGAGCTTCTCCAAATGCCATACTTCGATGAGAATAAATTTGCGAAGATTTGCTCAGAAAAATTTTCTCTTACTTTTATTGATCTGCGCAATGCCAAGGTCCCAACGGAAACACTATCGAGTATTCGAAGGAAACTAGCTCTTAAGTATCGAGTTGTTCCAATCCAGAAAACTCAAACAAAAATTACTCTTGCAACATTTGATCCAACCGTCATCGCGGAGGCTCAAAAAGAACTTTCAGATTTTTATAAAAAACAAGTTGAGTTCATATTAACAAATATCTCTTCTTGGAAAAAATTATTTGAAGGAATTCGAGAGTCGGTTGAGGACCTGATTAATAATATTCAAGAAGTTTCAGGCGCCAGTGCTGCCCAAGATGATAGTGTCAAAGCTGAGGATATTTCTGATGACGTTGTCACCTTCGTAAATCGATTACTCGCCGAGGCTTTTGTGAAAAAGGCTTCTGATATTCATGTCGAACCGTATGAAAAAGTTTTCAGAGTTCGCTTAAGAGTTGACGGTAATCTCGTTGAGGTTGCTCAACCTCCGAAATCAATGATGGCACCGGTTCTCTCGAGACTCAAGATTATGTCCCAAATGGATATTTCGGAGAAGAGAAAACCTCAGGACGGACGGATTAAGCTCATGATTGGCGGTAAGCCAATTGATTACCGGGTAAGTTCACTCCCAACTCTTTTTGGAGAAAAAATCGTTCTGCGACTTCTAGACTCATCCAATTTGCAACTAGACATGACAAAACTTGGGTTTGAACCCAAACAACTTGAAGTTTTCAAAGAAGGGATCCATCGGCCTTATGGGATGTGCCTTGTGACTGGTCCAACGGGTTCAGGTAAAACAACGACGTTGTATTCTGCAATTGCAGATTTAAATACACCAGATAATAACATCTCGACAGCTGAGGATCCGGTAGAGTTTAACCTTGAAGGAATTAACCAGGTTAACGTGAGAAAAGAAGTGGGACTGACGTTTGCCTCAGCCTTAAAAGCTTTCTTACGACAAGATCCTGATATCATCATGGTGGGGGAGATCCGAGATTTAGAAGTGGGAGAAATCGCCGTTGAGGCAGCCCTTACTGGTCACTTAGTCTTATCAACTCTTCACACCAACGATGCACCAGCAACGGTGACAAGACTTCTGAACATGGGGATCGAGCCTTTCCTTGTCGTTGCAGCTTTAAACGTTGTGGTTGCTCAGAGACTTTGTCGAAAAATTTGTATGGGATGTCGAATAGAAAAGCCAACTTCAGTTGATGAACTTGTTGCCTGTGGATTTACAAGATCCTCAGCGGAAAAAGTTAAGGTTTATCATGGAAAGGGCTGTGATATATGCAACGGATCTGGGTATAAGGGGCGAGTTGCGATCTACGAAGTTTTAAAAATGACTCCTGATCTTAGAGAGCTCATTTTGAAACATGCTTCGTCTGACGAGATAAAAAAGCAAGCGATTAAAGATGGGATGAAGACTTTGCGTATGTGTGCACTTACTAAAGTTGCTCAAGGATTAACGACATTGGAAGAAGCAGTTTCAAACTCTTCTTCAGATCAAGCATAGAGGGATTTATGACAGATAGTACAAAGACCGTCACAAGCACAGCTACCAGTACTCAACAAGGGATTGGAGATGTCCAGATTCAGCAGCTTTTTAAAGTGATGGTCGATAATAATGCATCCGACTTACATTTAACCGTTGGTTCTGCACCCGGTATGAGAATTAGTGGAGACATTGTGAGAGTGAAAGTGGGAAGTCTGACAGCAGATGATACAAAAAGACTTGTCTATACGATTCTCACTGAAAAACAAAAAGCTGATCTTGAAAAAAACTTAGAACTTGATTTTTCATTTGGTATCAAAGGACTTGCGAGATTTAGGGCTAACGTTTTTTATTCGAAGGGAGCAGTTGCAGCTGTGTTTAGGCAGATTCCAAGCCTTATCCCAGATTTTGATGCCTTAAATTTACCTCCAGTGCTTCTAGAAATGGTGAATGTATCATCGGGGCTTTTTCTTGTGACTGGCCCAACAGGTTCAGGGAAATCGACAACTCTTGCTTCGATTATTGATAAACTTAATCAAACTTCGCCCAGTCATATTATTACTCTTGAAGATCCAATTGAGTTTGTTCACCAGCATAAGGTTTCGATTGTGAATCAGCGAGAGATTGGTGCTGATACCCTAAGCTTTGGGAAAGGGATCAAGTCACTTCTAAGACAAGACCCAGATATTGTTCTTGTTGGAGAGCTTCGAGATCCTGAAACGATTGAAGCAGCTTTAACAATTGCAGAGACTGGCCACATTGTATTTGGAACTCTTCACACCAACTCTACAGTTCAGACGATTAACCGGATTATTAACGTTTTCCCACATGAGCAACAAGAGCAAATTAGAACTCTTTTATCCTTTGTTCTTCAGGGAGTCGTTGCCCAGCAACTTTTGCCTAAAATTCCGAAAGGCAGAGCTCTTGCTCAAGAAATCCTTCGCATCACTCCAGCGATTAGAAACCTTATCCGTGAAGATAAGGTTCATCAAATTTACTCACAGATGCAAATAGGCCAAGACGAGACAGGAATGTCGACGATGAACCAACATATTAAGAGACACCTCGATACTGGGGTGATCTCAGTTGAGACAGCGATGACTTACACAAATAATCCGGAAGAGCTGGCCCGGATGTTAAACGTGACGGATAAGCCTAAGAAAAAAATAAGAGAGTAAGTATGCCGAAGTTTAAGTACGTTGGATTTACCCTCGATGGGAAGAAGCAAGAAAGTGTCATCGACGCTGAAACTCTGAAAGATGCGAAAAAGCTCTTGCGCCGTAAGGGAATCAAAACGACTAAAATTACACCTCCATCTATCTTCGAGTCAGATCTGGGTGAAATGATGGTGGAAACAGGTCTCGCTCGACCTTTTGGGAAACCAGAACTCACGAGGTTTACTCGTCAGCTTTCTATTCTTATCAATGCAGGTGTACCGATTCTCGAGTGCATGGAGATCCTTCATAAACAGGAACAAAACTTTGCTCTTAAGCGAGTTATTAAAAATATTACGATGCAGATTGAAGAGGGAAAAAGTCTTTTCGATGCGATGAGTGGCCAACCAGGATTTGATAAGCTTTACTGTGCCTTAGTGAAGGCAGGAGAGTCTGCGGGTATTTTAGATGGGATCCTTGTAAAGCTCGCTGAGTTTATGGAAAAAGCTGAAAAGCTTAAAAAACAGGTTAAATCTGCACTGACTTATCCGGTGATTGTTGTTGTTGTTGGATTCATTGTTATTTTTGGTCTTATGACTTTTGTTGTCCCTCAGTTCGTCGGGATGCTAAAGGAGTCAAACCAAGAGATCCCTTGGGTCACTCAAACAGTGATCGATATTTCAAACTTTTTTCAAAACTACTCTCTTCTTCTTATTGCCTTCATCGTTTCATTTTTTATCTTTTTCTCTAAGTTTATTAAGACTACTGAGGGTAAGAAAGCTTGGGATCGCTTCACGATGAGCGCACCTTTGTTTGGGATGCTTGTGATTAAGGGAAATTTAAGTTCTTTCACTCGAACACTTGCAACCATGCTCGCGGCTGGAGTTCCGATTATTGATGCACTCGAAATTTGTATTGAAACTCTAGATAATACTCAAATTTCTAAAGACCTGACAAAAGTGAGAAAAGCTGTGATGGAAGGTCGCTCCATTACAGAACCACTCTCAAGAATTAAGTATTTCCCCGCACTGGTCACACAAATGATTAAAGTTGGAGAATCAACTGGTAACCTAGATCAAATGCTCATCAAGGTCGCCGATGTGTTTGAAGAAGAGGTAGAGGAGCTCATAGGTAACCTGACTAAAATGATTGAACCTCTGATCCTGGTTGTGCTTGGGGGAATTATTGGGTTTGTGTTGATCGCTATGTATCTGCCGATCTTCATGTCTGCAGGAGGAGCATCTGAGTGATTTAGTTGCCAGAGATTGTTGGCATTTACTGATTTTCAGTATCTTTAGGTGCTTGAATGTTGATCCAATAAAAAAAGACAAGCATATTTTCAGGATAATCTTTATAATAAAAGTACGATTCTTTAAATTTCCTCTATTCTTAATATAGAGATTCGTTTACGGGATCGTTTTATCAACAACAAATCTCTTCATGATTTGTAAAGGAAGGAGAATTTATGAAAAGGTTAACAAGCCTACTGAGGGCGAACTCAGGTTTTACGCTCGTTGAGCTGATGGTTGTGGTTGCGATTATCGGCTTATTATCTGCGGTTGCTATTCCTAACTTCAAAAAGTACCAAGCTAAGGCTAAAACGTCTGAAGCTAAGCTTCAACTCTCTTCGGTTTATACTGCTGAGACTTCTTTTTTTTCGGACTATAATATCTACGCGAACTGTTTAGATTACATGGGTTATAACCCTTCGAAAGAATCTGCTTCAAGATATTTTACGGTTGGTTTTAACATTACGGCAGCAATTAACGGAGGTAACTACACTTCGGCAGTGAACTCAGGTCTATCAACAGCGGATTGTTCAGCGACCTTAGCGGCTTCAGCGGATAGAAGTTATTTTCTTGGCGGAAAAAGGGTTTCGAACTCATTATCAGATAACTCTCACTTAGCGAATACGGCACTCGGTACCCAAGCGGACGTTGCCACTCAAACATTCGTAGCAGGCGCTGCGGGAATTGTGGATGGAGATTTTGTTGGAGCATCTGGTGCGACTGGTTCAGCGGCGTTCACGATCAATCAAAGTAAGGTATTTTCTAATCCGAGAAAAGGGTATTAGCTTTTACGCCTAAAAATCTTATAACGAGATTTGATTGATGATTCCCATGTTTTTAACTGAGGATTAAAAGAGTAACTCTTACCGTAGGGATCTATAGTTGAGCAATTTTTTAATTTTTGATTGAGACATTCGAGGTCTTTTTCTATTTGAAGAAGCTTAATATCTTTAAGAATTTTTTCTTTAATCCTTTCATCGTTAACACTTTGATATCTGATTTTTAAGAAAGAAATTGCGGTATCAAAATCATGATTAAGTTCAAATTGAAGTTTGTTAAAAATCAGTCTCACAAGTTCTGTAGCCTCGGGATGATCTTTGATTTTATCGAGTCGTCGAGCTCCCATTTGAAAGTCTCCAAGCTCAAAATAACTATTAAAACCAGCATTAAAATTTAATCTGTAGTCTGAGGGATATCTCTGTAAGCCGAGACTATAGATCTCATCTGCACCAAATATATCGTCTTTAACTACAGAAAGAAACATTCCTCCCCAAAGGTAGTTTTCATAAAAAGATGGATCTAGCTCAGCTATCGTTCTAAATCGATGATACATCCAGCTGTTTTTATCTTTTTTAGTGTATTTTTCAAGGTCAGACTCAATAAGTGTTTTGATCCAAAAAAAATCACCGATCATACGCTTGTTTCCAAGACTAAAAAAAATGATGAACTGTCGATTTAAGTTAAAAGCGGAGTCTTGCTTCGAAACAATAAGCGGAGGCATCTTTGATCGAGATTGAAAAAGGAGTGTAAGGCTAAATGAGCCAATGATAGCTAAGAGTAAAAAAAGATTGCTATTTCTCATGGAGAACATAATCATTTGATTATGCTTAAATTTAATAACATCACAAAGATTTTTAAAACAGACATTATCGATCAACCATTTACAGCTCTAAGTGATGTGTCCTTTGTCATACCGTCAGGTTCAATGGTTGGTTTTTTGGGAGCTAATGGAGCAGGTAAAACGACGTCCATAAAAATTATCATGGATTTTATTCGTGCAGATCAAGGCGTCATTGAGTTCGATCAAAAGCTTGGGAAAAATAAATTAGAAATCTTTCAAAAAATCGGCTTCCTTCCTGAGAGACCTTATTTTTATCCTGGGCTCACAGGAGAAGAGTTTGTTCACTACATGGGGAGCTTGTCTGATCTTACGAGGCCACAGATTAAAGCTAGTCTAGATAAATGGGGTGAAAGATTTCGGATTTCACATGCTATGAAAAGACCCCTTAAGACTTATTCAAAAGGAATGCTTCAAAGAATAGGATTCCTTACAACTGTTTTGCATGATCCAGATTTTATCATCCTTGATGAACCACTCTCTGGCCTTGATCCTGTGGGTAGAAAGGAGTTAAAGGATGCCATCATCTCTCTTCACCAGGAAGGTAAAACCGTATTTTTTAGTAGTCATATCGTCCCCGACATTGAGGAAGTTTGCGATAGGGTGATTTTTTTAAAAGAAGGAAAACTCGTTTATGACGGTGAAGTGAAAAAAATCTTGGGTGACGGCCAGGAAGAGAACTTTATCATTAAATTCTATGCCGAGGGAGTAGATCCTCGAGGCTATTTCCCTAACATAGAAAAACTCCCGGGAGATCTTTGGAAGTGTATCGTTCCCTCTGTGGACAAGGAGCGTTGTCTGAAAGTTCTTCTTGAACACAATATGAAAATACAAAAAATTGATAATGATAAAAAAACTCTTGAACAAATTTTTTATCAGATAAGGACTCAATCATGAAGAAAGTCCTCATTATTTCTGGTTATACGATTAAAGACCATTTAAAAAGTAAGGTCATGTATGTAACACTTTTTCTAGCTCTCTCGATCGTGCTTGTGACTTTTGTTGCAACGGAGTTTACATATGGAGTACCTGAAAAAGTTGCAATTGATTTTGGTTTAGGGCTTCTTTCTCTCTCCTCTCTTGCCATCTCAATTTTCATGGGATCTTCGCTCCTCTCAAAGGAAATTGAATCGAGAACTGTGTACATGGTTATTTCTAGACCTGTTTCCCGAGCAGAATTTATTTCGGGTAAACTTCTTGGACTGATTCTGATTCAGGGATTAAACTTCTTGATTCTGTCAGTAACGACGATATCAATGACTCTTCTTTTTGGAGGAAGTCTAAATCAACTTATTTTTCAGGCTTTGTTTTTCTGCTTTCTTGAAAGTCTTCTGGCTCTTCTCTTAGTTGTTTTCTTTTCACTTGGGTGTAATATCTTTATTTCGACTTCGATCACAGTTCTTATGATAATTATTGGTCATGGTATACAAGAGACAAACAACTTAAGTTTTGTTTTGAATCGACCTTATCTGAAGTGGTTTTTAGATCAATACCACTTTGTTTTCCCTGCCTTCTATAAGCTCAATCTTAAAGATTTTGTTATCTATAACCAGTCGATAGACTTTTCGATTATCTTGAGTAACTCTCTCTATGGTATCTTCTATTGTTTAACTATCTTTTTAGGGATCATTTTTATTTTTAATAAAAAGAATATTGATTGATGATTTATTTTTATGCCTCGGTTTTTTTTATTTTTGGTCTTCTCATCGGGAGTTTTTTAAATGTTGTGATCCTTCGTCTTCCGCTTGGGAAAGATATTGTCTATAAGCGCTCTGCTTGTCCACAATGTGACTATCAACTTCAATGGTTTCATAATATTCCTGTCTTTAGTTTTGTATTTCTTCGAGGAAAGTGTTCTAACTGCGGAGTAAGGATTTCTTGGCAATACCCTCTCGTAGAAATAATCGCGGGATTTATTTCTCTCTGGTTGATGCCGACGGAGTTTAATGTCTTCACAGTGACAAACTACATTTTTTATTTTTCTATTGCTTGTGTTTTTATCGCGCATATTCTTATTGATCTGAAACATATGCTACTTCTAGACTCTCTTAATCTTTATTTACTTATGATTATCCTGGCCCATTCTATTGTTTCCTATCATTGGTCATTTTATGTGGTTGGGGGAGCTATTGGTTTTTTTATCCCACTTTTGGTTACCTGGATTTTTTATAAGCTTAGAGGACAAATTGGTCTTGGTGGTGGCGATATAAAACTTTATGGAATCCTTGGTTTGCTTTTAGGTCCGTTGGGAATATTTTTTAATATCTTCATGAGCTGCTTTGTCGGGGCAATTATTGGTTCTATGGTTATTTATTTCAACAAATTGAAAAAAGAAACTCCTCTCCCCTTCGGTCCTTCAATCATTTTCGTTGCAGCTATTCAGATTTTTTTTCCAGAGTTCTCACGCCAAGTGATAAACTTTTTTATCTAGGTCCTTGTGACGATGCACTAATTACTTGATTCTCATTAAAGCTAAAGACTATAATAAAATTAGTATTTTAACAGACAAAGACAAGGATGACTTTGGCAGCCTCACTAAAAGATCAAATAAATGACTTAATCGTTGCCTTGCAACCAAAATCAATCGTTGGATTGGACATAGGATCTCATAGCATTAAAGTCTGTGAGGTTTCAGGAAAAATTGGAAAAGTGAAAGTCGAAAAGATTGGGGTTATCCCTCTTCCAGAGGCTTCTATAATTGAAGATGAAGTTCAAAAACCATCTGATATCACCCAAGCCGTTTTGGACGCTCTTAAAGAAGCGGGTATTTCTTCTCGTGCAGTTTGCCTTGGTTTATTTGGGCCAAATACGATGATTAAAAGATTAGGCGTTCCTGACGGAACGAAAGAAGAAATCGAAGATCATATTATGTGGGAGATTGAGCAGTACATCACGTTTGGTGCCGATGATTCAAAAATTGACTTTAATATCCTTGAAAATGACGAGACAGAAACTAAAGAAGCACTAGTAGCTGCTGCGAAAATAGAGGTGATTAATTCATTTTCTGAACTCTTGAAGGAAGCTAAAATTTCTACGGAAATTGTCGACCTCTCCCTTCTCGCTCTCTCTAACGTATTTGAAGAGTGGGCAAGTGATGAACTTGAAACATTTGCCGAGGGTTCTGTTGTTATTGACTATGGTGCTCAAAGTACAAAGATTTTAGTTTATAAAAAAGATGGTCCAATCTTCTCGAAAGAACTTCCGATTGGTGGAAGTTCAATCACAGAAGAAATTCAGCGACAAATGGGCGTGAGTTACAGTGAAGCCGAAGACCTCAAAACAACCACGGATAATAATGGTAACCTTCCAGAAGAGATTCTTGTTATCATTAATTCACACCTTGATTCTCATGTGGCTGAGCTCAAGAAAAACTTAAATTTCTATCTCTCACAAGGGAGCACGGAAAAAGTTAGTTATTGTTTTGTTACCGGTGGAGCTTCTCTTGCTCCAGGATTTATTGAACGACTTTCAATGACCACTGGTATCGATGCAAGACGGATTGATTTGTTTGATAGGATTAAAGGTGTGAACTCTGACAACAAAGAGAAGCTTTCAAGTGTTTCAGCCGTTGTTGTTGGGTTAGCAATGAGAAAGTTGGTTAATAAATGATTAAGATAAACCTTGCCGTTAAGCAGAGCCAACTTAATCTCTCGAATATCGGAGGTCTTGATTTTACTAAGATTAAAATCAAAGCTCTTCTTATTGTTTTTGTTTTAATCTATGTTCCGGATTTTATCCTTTATCCAATGTGGGAGGAAGAAGTTCAGGTTAAGCAACAAGAATTTGATACCATCAGGATGGACCTCTCAAAAATTAAGAATGAGGTCAGTAAATCCTCCGAATTTGAAAAAGAGTTGAATGAGCTTAATGGTCAGGAGAAGAAACTTGAAGAAAAACTCGTGGCTGTTAAAAATGCTATTTCAGAGAAAAGAAATCCGGCTTCTATTTTGACCTATATAGCAAAAAATACTCCTCCTGAGCTTTGGCTAACAGATATCTCTATTGAGAAAGATACTATGACAATTAAGGGTGATGCTCTCGACTACTCAAGTTTGGGTAATTTTGTCAGTAGTCTTAAGTCTTCAGTTTTTATTAAAGAAGCTAATATAGTTAATAGTACTAGTAGTAAAAGAGAAGAGATTGGAAAAACAATTGAGACATTCGAGATTAGATTCACGATCGGAAGGTTTGAACAATGACAGAATTATCAGGAAAGTTTTTTGCCAATCTTCACATCCTTATTTTGCTTTACTCTCTCTGGGGTGTTTGGACTCGTTACGATGAGCATTCGATTCAAATGGAGGGAATTCAAACGGAAGTTGAGGGCCTTAATAATGAGATCACCATCAATAAGAAAAAACTCGGAGAGATCGACGAGTTCAAAAAGAAAAGAGATGAGTTCCTGGTTCGTATCGAGGGTGTGAAAAAGAATATTGAGAATGTCCAGAAGCAGCTTCCTGCAGAGACGAACGATTCTGAGATCACGTCTTTTTTCCGTAAAGATCTTGAGACTCTTAATATTAAAAATGTCGAAATGACCCCTGGTGCAGATGAGCAAACCCAGTACTACATTGCAAAAGATTATCAGATTAGAGCCAAGGGTACGTTTCTTCAGCTCTTGATTTTTATTGAGAGGCTTGCAAGCGCAGAGAGGATTTATAATGTGAAAACATTAAGATTCTTTTCAAGTAATGAATCACAAAAAGGTCGGTTTAGATCGATAAGTGCTGACATTGTCGTTCAAGCTTACAGGTATAACCCAAATTTCAAAGTCACGGCGGGTAATTAATATGATTTTAATTGCAATCCTCGTCTCTTCTTTAGCTTTTGCTACTTCAGATAAAGAGCTTGATCATTTTTTTAAAACAAAAACAAAAATCAATAATCCCCTTGAACTGAGGGATCCGTTTAAGTCCCCTGTCTTTAAGAAAGTGAAAGAAAAAAAAGAAAATGATACAGATGATTTAAAAATCGAAGATGGTGTTTATTCCAACAAAAAAACTCAGGATTTAAACTCACTCAACGTTTCATCTCTAAGGATTGACGGCGTTTTAATTGGAAAAGAGCGACGAGCGATCGCTAAAATGCCTGGTACCAATACGGTGATTGTCCTGAAAGAGGGAATGAAAATTGGTTCTGATGGAGCCGAGCTCAAGGCTATTCTCCCTGGGGGAATCATTTTGGTGGAAAAGATTATAAATGTTTACGGTCAGGAAGAATTTCTTGAAACCGTGATACCCATTTCAAGATAAACAGGGTAAACTTACACTATTACGACAGTATCTTAAGGAAGAGATATGACTCAAAAAATTTTGTTCTTCATCTTTCTCGTTTCAACATTTGCTTACGGAGCTGAGATCAAAACGGTTAACTTCCTTCAAGAAGGTGAGGTTAGCAAGTTTGTGCTAGAGTTTGATGGCGACGATATTCAAGCAGAAAGATTTCACGTTACAGAAGATAAGCAAATCATTCTCGATTTAAAAAATGTCAAACTGGCCAATAAACTTTTAAGGGGAATTGATACTTCTGAATTTCCTGGAAGTACTGTTTATATCTCCGGTTATAAAAAAGCTGGAACGAACTCAGATTATCGATTTGCGATTCAGCTGAGAGATAATGTGAGATCCATTTTAGAGAGATCTGGTAAAAAGCTTGTTTTAAATATTGAAAATCGTTTTGGTGTATTTTCTAAGAACAAGATACAGCCAGAAGTCGTAGATCCATTGAAGGGAAATGATTCGGTAACTGATGCAATTGGATTAAATGTTCCCAAGTCAAATTCTTTAGATGATATCCTTGAAAATCTTACTCTCTCTGGTCCTAAAAAATATGTTGGAAAAAAGATTACAGTTAATGTCGATAATTTGCCAGTTCCAGAACTGTTGAATATCATCGCAGAAACTTCAGGCTTTAACATTATTATTGATCCAGATATTTCTAAGTCTCAGCCTCTTACTCTCTCTCTTACTAACATCCCATGGGATCAAGCTCTCGATACGGTGATGAGTATTTCAAATGTTGTCGCGACTAAAAAAGGCAATATTCTTGTTTTAAAAACTTACGATAATGCAGCAAGAGAGAAAGACAATGAACTGAAGGCTTTAAGCCAGACGAAAGCTCTTGAACCTATGGTGACTAAAGTTTTTCTCATCAATTATGCTGCTCTCGCTGATATTAGTAAAATTGTAAAAGATTATCTCACTCTACCCAACCCACAAACCAACCAGATCGCGGGAACAATTCAAACCGATGACCGAACAAACAGTATCATCATTAGAGATACGGTGGATGTGATTGAGCGAATAAAAAAAGTCATTGAAACTCTCGATACTCAGACACCACAAATCATGATTGAGTCAAAAATTGTTGAAGCCACTGAGAACTATTCAAAAAGAATTGGTCTCACTCGCGGTATAACTTTCGGTTATGATCCCGTTGTTAACTCTTCGACTACTGTAAATACTGGTCCTGGTTTTTCATTTAGTACGGCACCAACGGCAACGGCTGCTGAAGTTGGTGGTCTATCTCTTGCTGTATTTAAGAGGCTAGCAAACTTAAATTTTAACCTTCAACTTATGGAATCTGAAACTAAGGCAAAGGTTATTTCTTCTCCTAAAGTTATGACTCAAAATAAGAGAAGAGCATCTATTACATCAACAGAGACAACCAGTTTTCGAGTTCAGCAGGTAGCAACAGGTAACCAGCCAGCTCTTGCCACGTTCCAGGAAATACCTGCGACCTTAAATTTAAGTGTTCTTCCTCAGGTTACAAATGATGGTGCGATCTCGATGGAAATTCAATTAACGAAATCTGCCTTTGGTGTGAGGCCATCCAACGATGCTCCACCTAATACAACTCAGCGATCGATCAACACAAACGTTCTTGTCGAAAATGGTTCGACAGTGGTGATTGGTGGTCTCTACACTAACGCTACTCTTCAGTCTGTTTCAGGGATCCCAGTGCTCAAAGATTTACCACTTATCGGCTGGTTATTTAGAACACCGATCAACCCAGATAATACTAAAAACGAATTAGTGATTTTCCTCACACCAAGAATCTTGAACCAAGATGAGGCAGGTTTTACTGAGAGACAATCGGCTCAAGGTGTTGGGGATAACTCAAAAATTTAAAGAGTGAGTATGGTGCAAGGAAAAAGAAATCAATCTGCTTTACTTGCAAAATACTATGCGCAGTATAAGAAAAACTCACGTTCAAAAGTTTTTGCTCCACTAGCGGAGTCCTACCGTAAACTCGGTATGCTAGATGATGCTTTTAAGGTTTTGAAGAATGGTTTGAAGTACCACCCAACATACTCTCTCGGTTATATAGTGCTTGCCCACTGTTACTTTGATCAAAAAAAATTCGAACTGACTTATACGACTCTGAAGCCGATTTTATTTCAGAATGCTGATAACATTTCGATGCAAAAAATTTTTGCACAGACCTGTCTAGAGCTTGGTTATTTGGAAGAAGCTTTAGAAACATTTAAGTACTTACTTTTTCTGAATCCTAAAGATCGATATTTCGCTCAAGAGGTAAAGAGGTTAGAAGACGACCTCTTAGTTGGTCATAAAAAATTCAGTCTCGAACAGATTATTAAATCCCCTGATATCGTTTTGATCAAAAATAGCTTCGACGTCGACGATGACCAATGGGTTCAGAAAGATTTTACGGAAAGACGAGATCCTCCCCTCTCATTTGAGCAAAAGGAAGTGTCGCTAGAAAATCCAGAGAACTGGGAACTTAACGCTGGTGATCCTGTCAAATCCATTCTGAGTCAGCCTGAAATTAAAAAGAGACATTTGGAGGATGAGTACTTCGCTGATGAGTTCATTGAAGAGGGAGACATCGAAGAGCTCAACGACCAAGAAATTAAACACGAAAGTCCTCTCATCTCTCATACTCTCATCGATCTTTACTGTTCTCAGGGATACTACGATAAGGCGATTGAGCTTTTAAGAAAAACCTTAGAACTTAACCCTGATGATCAGCCTACAATTCGAAAACTTGATGCCGTAATTCATCTCAGGACAAAAAATATTTTTAATCAGAATCCAGAGGTTGACCCTGAGGAGATAGCTCACGATGAGCTGATTAATCTCGTTGAACTCAAGGTAAAAAATCAGACGACAAAACAAGATGTTGTCATCCGTCAGCTTTCAAAATTCTTAGAGCTTATTCACACCTCTTCACTCCAATACAAATAAATTATGAAAAAAATTATCATTTTAAACGGTCCGAATCTCAACATGCTTGGCAAGCGAGAACCAGAGATTTATGGACCAGATACATTAGATGACATTCGAACAATGACTGAACAGCGACTAAAAAATCAGGTTCACTTAACTTGGTTTCAATCGAACTTAGAGGGTGAGCTAGTTTCTAAGTTACAGGAAATTTTCCATGGTAATTATGATGGTGTCGTGATTAATCCCGGTGCATATGCACACACTAGTGTTGCCCTGTATGACGCAATGAAAATTCTTAAAATTCCAGTGGTTGAAGTTCATCTCAGCCAACTCTATCGACGTGAGGACTTTAGACAGACGCTGTTGACGGCAAAAGCCGCTACGGCCATAATGAGCGGATTCGGAAAATGGAGCTATTTTAGAGCGATCCAGTCACTCATTGATTAAAGGGAAGCGTCATGTATCAAACTACTGATTTCAGAAAAGGTCTTAAAATCGAGATCGAGGGAAAGCCTTGGATCATCGTTGATTTTCAACACGTGAATCCTGGTAAAGGCTCTGCCTTCGTTAGAACTCGTCTTCGAAATTTAGAAACAAACCAAACAGTTGAAAAAACTTTTAAGGCTGGAGTTGATACTGTTGGAAAGCCAGACATGGAAGAAAAAGAAATGGAATTCAACTACACAGATGTTGATGGTTTTAATTTCATGGATCAAACAACTTTTGAAATGGTTCACCTATCACAAGAACAAGTTGGTGATAATAAGTATTATCTTCAAGAGGGGATTAAAGTTTTCATTCTTTATTATAATGGACGTCCTATTTCAATCGAGCTTCCAAATTTCATTAACCTTAAAGTTGTGACCACGGATCCTGGACTTAAGGGAGATACTGCGAGTGGCGGTACTAAAAAAGCTGTCCTTGAAACAGGACTTCAGGTTAACGTCCCGCTTTTTATTAAAGAGGGAGAAGTTTTAAAAATTGATACAAGATCTGGTGAATACATCGAGAGAGCAAAGGTTTAAACGATGAACATAGAAACACTTAAAGACATTGTAAAAGTTGCTAAAGATAACGGCGTAGCAGAGCTCAAAGTTGAAGGAAAAGACTATAAAGTTTCAGTAACTTTTGCTTCTTCACCTTTAGTGATGACTCAGCCCATAGCTCACGTTGCTCAGCCAGTTCCATCAGCTGTGCCTCAAGTGCAAGTAACTCCTAAGTCACAGCCACAAGATGCTAATTTACATGTTATTAAATCTCCGTTCGTCGGAACTTTTTATGGTTCTGCCTCTCCAGGGAAGCCAAACTTTGTTAAGATTGGAGATAAGGTAAAATCAGGCCAAACACTTTGCATTCTTGAAGCGATGAAGATCATGAACGAGATCGAAGCGGACATTGCTGGTGAAATCGTTGAAATCTGTGTCGACAATGAGTCTCTAGTAGAATTCGGTCAACCACTCTTCAAAATAAAAAAATAATTTTATGACGATTGAAAAGAAAAAGTTTAAAAAAGTTTTAATCGCTAATCGAGGCGAAATTGCTATTAGAGTGATAAGGAGCTGTCGAGAGCTCGGAATTGAAACTGTGAGTATTCACTCAACAGCAGATGAAGACTCTCTTCACGTTAAAATGGCAGATGAGTCAGTTTGTGTCGGGCCAGCCAAATCAACTTTTTCTTATCTAAATATTCCTCAAATTTTATCTGCAGCTGATATTACTGGAGCTGATGCCATTCATCCAGGCTACGGCTTTCTTTCTGAAAATGATGAGTTTGCAGAAATGTGTGAGAAGTGGGGACTGACATTTATTGGTCCTTCAGTTAAGTGTATTCAATCTATGGGTGATAAGATTGAATCAAAGATCACTGCAAAAAAAGCAAATGTTCCAACTCTAGAGCCAATTTATGTAAAAGATATGCCTGAGTCTGAAATTGAATCTCAGGTGAGGACTCTTGGTTTTCCAGTCCTCATTAAAGCTTCCGCTGGTGGTGGGGGAAGAGGAATGAAGCGGATTGATAGTTTTGATGAGCTATGGCCTGCACTTACGAGACTTCAGGAAGAAGCAAAAGCAGCTTTCGGAGACGGAACACTTTTTATTGAAAAATATATTGAAAATCCAAGGCACATTGAAGTCCAAATTCTTGCAGACAAACACGGAAATGTGATTCATCTAGGGGAACGTGACTGTACAATTCAGAGGAGATTCCAAAAAATTTTAGAGGAAGCTCCTTCTCCCGTTTTAACTAAAGAAGTAAGAGAAGAGATTTGCTCTGCAGCTGTGAGGCTGGCTAAGTTCGTTCATTATGATTCTGTTGGAACAGTTGAATTTCTTTACGATCAAGATACTCAAAAATTTTACTTCATGGAAATGAATACTCGGATTCAAGTTGAACATCCAGTAACGGAAGGCCGCACAGGTGTTGACTTGATTGGTGAACAAATCCGCCACGCTCAGGGAGATATTAGCAGATTTAAGCAGTCAGATATAATCTTCAGAAATCATGTGATGGAGTTTCGGATTAATGCTGAAGATCCTAAAACAGGAATGCCTTCACCGGGTTACATCACTCACTATCACCGGCCTGGTGGAATTGGTGTAAGAACAGATGATTACATTTACACAGGCTATACTGTACCTCCGTACTATGACTCTATGATTTCTAAGATCATCGTTCAGGCTGACAATAGAGATAATTGTATTACACGGGCGAAGAGAGTTTTGAATGAAACGGTTGTTAGTGGCATCCAAACAAACCTAGGTTTACATAAAGAAATTTTGGATGATCCAGACTTCGTTTCGAGTCAATTTTCGACGAATTATTTATCTAAAAAACTAAATTAAAAGTATAATGAAATTAACACCTTAACATGCTTCAGGAAGGGGCATTTATGGATATTAATTTTATCTTTGAAGAACTGCTTCAAACAAGAAGTTTTGATAAAGCTTTGGAAGAGCTTGCAACTCTCGATCACGATCAGTGGAGACAACTTCGGCTTGATCACTACAAAAAAATTTTCTCAAACCAGAAGGTTCTAAGTCCTGATGTGCTAAAAAAAATTGTTTTTGAGAATTTGAGTGATGAACTAAAAGAACAGCATCTTCAGAAATACTTAGAAGTTGGTATGATCAATCAGGTCTACGAATTAATTTATAATTACAAGATTCTTTTGATCGAAACAAACAAACCCAAGCTCACAACATCTATCGACTCATATCAAAAAAGATTTTTTTCAAAAGATAAAAATATTCTTCTTGCTGATATTATTTTAGGGTTAATGCGTGGTGATTATAAGTTATCTGAACAACTGATCAAAGATTTTCATTACACAATCTTTCAAGATTTTAAGCTTAGAGACAAAAATCAATCAAAAGAAGAGCTCCTCCTCGCACTAAAGCTTTCCAAAGAAAAATCTTATCTTGATCTATACCGAAACTATTACGAGCTTGTTCTTGGAAGATCTGTTGAGAAAAAAAATAAGTCTATGGCTGAGCTAGTTATCTTCTTCGATGATCTAAATTTTCTTCTTCCTCTCATCCCAGTCTTTGAGAAGAACACGTCGGAAAAATTACTATCTGGCTTTATAAAATTATTAAAAAATCACCCGTCATTTAATGCTGTTGCCATTGAGAAATTCTTCCCGAAGCTCAAGAGTTATTTTTTTGAACGTGAAAAAGAAAAAATCTCAGTTCCTGAGATTAGGAGATCGATGCTCTCGCTGACAGACTTAAGATTAAGCGATGAGAACAATATGGAGGATGACTCGATAAATGATTCATCTAATGAATCGTTTACATACTCCTTTTCAGAGCTATCAATCGATGAGCTATCTCATCATCTTCAACTTTCGGTCATGGAAAATAACTGGCCTAAAGTAGGAGCCGTCCTTGAGAGAATAAAAAACTTAGACTCAAATTATATTGGGCAGATAAATTTCCTTTATCTCAATTATCATGTCCTGATGAGTGGAAAAAAGTTCAGGTTGGCGATTAATAATTGCTTCTCCGCCTTGGAACTGACAAAAGATGAGAATGAAATACTTTGCTTTTACTATTTCATCGCTGAAGCTTATGTAAAACTCAAGGAGCCAGAAAGAGCGAAAATTTACTTAAAGAAAATTTTATTAATTGATGAAAATTATCGACTCGCCAAGAAAAAGTATAACGAACTCCATGAGCATTAGAAAAATATCACTTTTAGTGATTGGATCAGTATTCATTATCTCATTTGGACTCTATCAGGGAATCCGCTCGAAACAATTTTCATCATTTTTGATAACAAAAATTCAGGCAGTCATAAAAAAAGAGCAAGGACTCTCAATCCAGTGGCGCGAAATCGATGTTTCCTTTTTTCCTCCAACCCTAAGTTTAAAGGGTGTTAGAGCAGATGTTAAAAAATCAGATTTAACAGTTTCTGCTGAAGTCTCACGTGTTGATTATTATATTGATCCCTTGGAAATCTTAGAACGTCGACTTTCGTTTGGTCAGTTGAAAGTTTCAGATGGTGTCGTCATTGTAGAGTCTCAATCAGAAAAACCTCTAACTCAATTAGAGCCTGAATTGATTGAAGATTTTTTTAATTATCAAAAAAAACTTCCTGTGCTTATCGATACTCTTCGAGTTGATCACATGACTTTAATTATGAATAAAACAAACGTTTCATTTCGAGCAGCAAAGCTTTATAAGAAATGGTATCGTTTTTTTCTTTCCGCCGAGATGTTTTCAATAGATCATGACAAGCAACGGTATCTAGATGAGCTTTGGATGAGTGCAGAGGTCACAAAAAAGAATATCAAACTGAATAAAATAAAAGCGAAAAAAGAAACGAGTGATATCACTTTCAGCGGCGAGATTAAAGATTATTTCAAACTTAAAGGATCACGATTATTCTTGGATGGTTTAGCTGAACTAAGTCTGAGTGACTTTTCCCGTGAATATCGAGGAGACCTTACTTCAAGGTTCAGTGTTGTTAGTGATGATATTGTCACCTACAAATCGAAGATTAATCTAACCAACTTATCTCGAGGCTCATACCATTTGGACAAAGTGGTTGCGGACGTTGAAGGAAAAGGTGACAGCATTGATGTCCGCACACTTGAAATCTTCCATGAAAACCAGGCTGCAAGAATCAAGTTGCCCTTTAAGTTAGACCATGTTTTAAAGGGTAAGATTCCTGATCTTGCATTAAATCTTATGCTTAAGGATTTTGAAATTGAACCTATCTTAAATTTGATTGGCATAAATTTTCAATTAGTTAATGGACAACTCTCGGGTGAGGCTAAATTAGTAATTAAAGACCAGAAGGTCACAATCGACTCAGTTAATGATGTTGGTGTTAAAAATTTCAAGATTAAAGATTCTGGTGAAATCGTGTCTATCAGGTCAGGTATATTGAGAGATTTTTCTCTCTCCTCGGCTAATCATTTTCTGATCAACTCTTCTATCATTCTCCCAACAAGCAATCTTGGTCTTAAACTTGATTCTTCAAAGGATTCATTTCATCTTAAAATTGATTCTGAAAATATCCGTTTAGCTGAGATTGAAAATATTTTAAATTTAGATCTCAAGGGATCGGGGCGATTAAACTTCGAGATGTTAACATCAAAGAGTTCATCGACGATAAAGCTTATCGGCTCTTTAACTGAGACTGAGTTCATGAAACATAAACTCGGAGCTATCGATACATCTCTTAATATAGATCTTTTGAGTGGAGACATTTTTTTTGAAAAAATGGATGCTAGTTTTGCTAAACGGAAAATCACCGCAACAGGAGTTGTGAATTTCAAAACGAGAGACATTGCTCTTGGATTGAATACCTCAGAAATTTATTCTCATGAGCTTTTCGATATTCTTTCTCCGTATATTAAATCTTTCAAGGAAAAGCTAGAACCTGTCAAATTCAAAGCCAAACTTGATGTGGATATCTTTGGGAAGATCGATCCGAGCGGATTGAAAATTAGATCTCATAATGTACTTAAAAATATCAGTGTTTATGATGAAATCTTTGACTCTGGTCGATTAAACTTTTTATTTAAAGATAATAAGATATTTTTTAACGATATTTATTTTAGTAAAAAGACCGGAATTATTGTTGGTGAAATTAATCATAATATAAAGACTAATGACACGTTTATCGATGTAGATATTGATAATCTCTCTCTATCTAACCTTAATCTTATTCAGACTCTCGCCTTGCCGATTGAGGGGTCACTCTCTGGGTTTATTAAAGGACACTACGGAAAAACAAAAAATTTGGACGCAGGTATTTCGCTGGGAGAGACCTCGATTAATCACGAACCTATGCCTGGTTCCATGGTTGATCTAAAACTTAGAAATGATAGACTTTTTGGTGAGATTGATGTTTTTCAACGCCAAATTTACTCTAAGTTTAATCTCGATTTTCCTAATATTCGAAACATCGAATTTGATGGCCGTATTAATTCCTCAGAACTTAAGCCAGTTCTTGTGCTCATGTTTGGAGAGTCCATTCAAAGACGTAATGTTAGCTCTGAAGTTGATTCGTTGTTCTCAATTAAAATGGATGATCACCTAAACGTAAAAGATTTGAACCTCAAGATTGAAAAACTTAGACTTAAGTCAGATGATGTAAATTTTGATCTAGTTAATAAATCAACGGAGATTATTGTTCAAGATTTTATGATTAAAAAATGGAATCTTAATTCTCAGGATAAAGATTTTAAATTATCTTCAGTTGGCGTTGGTCACATGAAGTCAGGTTTTAGCCTTAAATCTAGCTTGAATATTGATGCTAAATTAGTTGAAATCCTAGATAAAAGAGTCCTTGCTGCTTCAGGACGATTGACTCTAAATCATGGTATGACTTATTCACCAAAGAGCTTTACACAAACTTTTGACCTTAAGTCGGACTCTCTTGGCTTAACTCTTGAGGGAATTCCTGTCGGGATTGCTTCATCGGTGATTGATCTTTCTTATAGTAACGATCGTCTGCGAGTGAATCAGCTAACTGCAAATCTTGATTCTGGAAATTTCGATGTGAAGGGAGATGTTGTAAATCTTTTCTCTGATCCAGATTTTAATCTTAAATTTAAATTAGAGAAAGCTGAAGTCCCACTTTTCTCCAAAAGTACTGTGAACATATCAGGCGAAGGCTCCCTCGTTGGGACTACAGAGCCATATAGTCTCACGGGTGACTTTACTCTAAACAAAGCGTCTTTTCTCAATGAAATTACGGATTATCTACCAAAGGGAAATTCGTCAATAAAGTTTTTACCTCGTAATAAAAATAAAGAGATTAAAAATAAGTTCGACTTAAACTTGAACGTTAAAGCAGATTTGCCGATAAGAGTGACAAATTCTCTTATGGATTTAGGGCTACTAGGACAGGTAAGAGTGCTGGGGAATCCCTCTAGTTTACGTGGAGAAGGACGAGTTTTCACAACCCCGAATTCATCTAGGGTGTTTTTCAAAAATGCAGAGTATACGATCTTGAGTGGCGATGTGATTTTTAATCCCAAGAAGTCTATATCCAACCCAGACTTTGACGTGAAGGCTCAGGCAACAATTTCTAACTACCGTATTTATCCCAAAGCTTATGGAGACCTTGAAAGATTTACATTTGATTTAAGCTCAGAACCTTCACTTCCGCGGAATTCTATTTTCTCATTAATTGCTTTTGGATATACCGATGAGATCCAGTCGACATTAACCCAGTCCCAACAGCAAAATCTCACTCAAGTTGGTGTTGGTTCATTTGTTTTTGATCGGTTCAAAATTAGTGACATCCTCAACAAACAATTTGGTCTCCAAATTAATCTTGGGACAGTCTTCGAGCAGTCTCAACGAGATTCACTCCTGGCAGGGCGATCTCAGGATGGAAACTCAAATATCTCCTCGAGAACGATTTCTGCCACAAAAATTGAGCTTAAAAAACGATTAGATGAAGCTCTGACCCTTTCTGTTTCAAGCACCATGGGTGGAGGGATCGGTCAGCGACAAAGTATGAATCTTAACTATGGTTTAAGTCAGAAGGTTCAAGTCGAAGGAATTTACGAATTAAAATCAAATGCTGAGGGTGAAGAAGATATTATTGATAAGTCGATTGGAGCAGATTTGAAATTAAGGTGGACTTTCAAGTGAAGCTGCTATTTATCATCTTCTTATTCACTTTATCATCATGGGGGTCGACTCAGAAATCACTCGATCAAGTTTCAGTAACTTGCTCTCCTGTGAGTATCTGTGCCGATCGAGTGACAAGATTTAAGTCTCTCCGCGGGACATACCGAAACTTTGCCCACCTTAAAGAAAATTTAAAGGTCTTGGCCTCTGATGGCGGTTATCAGAATTTCAGTTATCGAATATCGGAAATTACACCTGGACACCTAAACTTGGATGTCATCATCATCCTTAAGCCCATCATCAAAGAAATTAAAGTGAAGTCGGATGGTTTTTTTAAAAACATGGATCAGCTTAATATCTTAAGCCTCAGGGAGGGTGACTACTTTGATGAAGATAAGCTTAGTGATGAAACTAGGCAGATTAAAGAAAAACTAGAGCTGATTGGATTTCCGATGGCTTCTGTATCATCTAAAATAAAAAATAATTCAGATGGTATTTCGTTAGAGTTTAAGGTTGTTCTAGGACAACCTAGAATATTTAAGTCTGTCACAATCGATTCTAACTCAAAGTTTTTGAGAAAGTTTATTCGGCAAAAATTTAGCTCACTTTACAATAAGCCCTTTGACTATAATCGCTTTAAATTACTTCTTGATGAAACTCAAAGAGATCTTATGTCTTATGGCTTTTTTCTTATCACTCTTGACCTTAAGCCAGAATATAAAAATAATCGAGTCAACCTTAATATCCATCTTGCTAATGATCAACAGTTTGCTTTCCGAGTGGAGGGAGTTAGCGGGACGCTGGAGAAAATTCTCCATGAATCGATTCGAGATGTTTATTCAAAATTTAAACGTGTTGTGCCGATTTCTCTTCTGAAAAGTTCCGTGGGTGAAATGCTGAAAAAACACGGTTATCTAAAACCTCTGGTCGACATAAGAACCTCGTCAGTAAAAAATAAATTTACTGATTCAATTGAGGTTTACAGAATTTTTATAAAAACTGGTAAGAGATCAATCGTTAAAAACATCTCTTTCACTGGAAATAACTTCATTTCTACGAAAGATTTAATAAAAAAATTAAGTGAGAACGCGACTGACCTATATTCCCAAGGCTTTTACGATTTTGAGTTCGTTCAGTCATTCACTGAAAAGATCAAAGACTACTACTATCAGTATGGTTTTACTTTAGTTAAGGTCGATCCTGTGATCGAGTCATTTTCTGAGGATTTCAGCGATGTTAATCTCCAGATTAATATCAATGAGGGTGAACAAAGTTTTATTCGAGACATCAATATCTCTGGCCTTCCAAAAGACCTTAAATATCTTGTTTTATCCAAAATTAAAAATCGCACAGGTGAGGTTTTTAATCCCTATTTCGTCGCAGAGGATAACAAGACAATCATTTCAACCCTACAATCTGAAGGATACCTTAATGCAGAAGTCTCAAATTTAAATTCAGACAGTTTTATTACCTATGTTCAAAACTCTTTTGATGTTTTCCTGAACTATCAAGTTAATCTTGGGATTCAGATGAAGTATAATAAGTCATTGATCGTCGGGAACATCAAAACACGCAGAAAAATTATCACGAATAAAATTCAACTTAAACAAAACGAGGTTATCAATCCCGATAAGCTTCGAGAGCTTGAGAGTTTATTACTTGGAACAGGTTTGTTTAACTCCGTCCAAGTCATCCCTCTCAATAATACTTCCAACCAATCCTCGACGGATCTTTTGATAAAAGTTATTGAGAGAGATTATGGCTTAGTTGAGTTTGCACCAGGTTTCAGAACTGATCTTGGTCTGAAGTTCACGGGGACTGCGAGTTACAACAATATTGATGGGATGAATAAATCACTAAGCTTACGAAGTCAGGTGAACCAGAGGTTAAATTATCAAACATTTGACCAGCGGCGAAGGAAGGAGCGAAGATCACTACTAGAACACAATACGACCCTGAGTTTCAACCAAGGAAACGTGTTCGATTCACAAGTAGATGTTGGGATGGGACTTTCTTATCAAAGGAAAAGATTTTTCTCCTTTGATGCAGACATCGCAAGGTATAACACCGTTCTCACGCGAGCCTTAACAAAGCGACTCACATCAAGTTTAAGATATCAGTACGAAACAGTAACTCAGTTTGATGCGACCAATGAGATTGATAACGGTAGTTTCCAAATTGGTGCGATAACTCCAGGGATAACTCTTGACCTAAGAAATAGTGCTATCAATACGACTAAAGGAGCTTACTTTAATTTATCGTGCGAGTTTGCAAATCCTTATTTCCTTTCACAGAAAACTTCAGACCTTGAAGTCAATTACTACAAGCTTATTTCGAGGAATAGATTTTATTTACCATTTAAAAATGGAACCATCGCTCTTTCTTTAGTGACGGGAGTTCAAGAGAACTTGGCTAAAGGTGCGCTTAAGGATCAATCTGGCAATCCGGTGCTGGTTGATGGCCAGCCACGAACTCAAGGCTACATCCCAAGCATAAAAGTTTTTCGTTTAACGGGATTAGATATTGTCCGAGGTTTTAATGATGAGGAGATTAACCGCCTTGAAAATGGCCAGGATATTGGTAAGGCTAGAGTTCAAAATATGGCCTACTTAACGAATATAAAAATTGAACCTCGCTACTTTGTTAACGATACTTTTATAGCCGGGGTTTTTTACGACGCAGGGCGTGTTTCGACTTCAAGTATGAACTTTTCAGAACTTAGAGACTCCGTGGGGGTGACATTTAAAATCCTCACACCCGTCGGTACCTTGGATTTTGATTACGGTATAAAACTCTTGAGAAAAAGAAATGCTGATGGTACATTGGAGAGCCCCGGACGCTTCCATGTGTCAATCGGTTTCTTTTAATCCCCCGAATTTTAAAAGAAGCTTGATGAGAATTTCATTCTCAGTCTTAGAGAGAGTGATTCAGTTCATCTTGACGTATGGCCGCATAGTTCCTATAAGGGATAAAAATTTTATTAATGGAAGGTTGATTATGATCAAGCAAAAATCTTATGCGATCACTAAAGCTGAAATGGCTAATAAAAAGTGGTTCGTTGTAGACGCAACAGATATGGTTGTTGGTCGTTTGGCATCAGAAGTGGCAAAAGTTCTTCGTGGTAAGAACAAGCCTACATTCTGTACAAATAACGATGCTGGCGATTATGTTATTGTCGTTAATGCAGAAAAAGTAAAATTCACTGGTAACAAGTGGGACGAGAAAGAATATTTCTGGCACACAAACCACATCGGTGGAATTAAGAAAAGAACAGCTAAAGAGCAACTCGCGAAACACCCTGAACTCGTGGTTTTTGAAGCAGTTAAAGGGATGTTACCTAAAAACACTCTTGGCCGTAAGCAATTAACAAAGTTAAAGGTTGTTGTTGGTCCAACTCATGGACATGATGCTCAGAAACCTGAAACTTTAACTCTCAACGTTTAATTGAAAGGAAGCACCATATGAGTAAAGCAAAATCATACGACATGCACACAATCGGTCGTCGTAAATCAGCAGTTGCTAGAGTTTACGTTTCTCGTGGAACAGGTAAAATTTCAATCAACTCTAGAGATGTTGGAAACTATTTTCCAAAAGCTACGAGCAGATACATTGTTTTCCAACCTTTAAATCTTTTAAAGGTTAACGAAAGCTATGACTTCAACATCAACGTTAAAGGTGGTGGAGTGACAGGCCAAGCTGGAGCTATCAGACTTGGAATTGCTCGCGCACTTCTTAAGCTTGCTCCAGGTTCTAGATCAGAACTTAAGACAGCTGGATTCCTTACAAGAGACTCGAGAAAAGTTGAACGTAAGAAATATGGTAAGTCGGGTGCAAGAAAATCTTATCAGTTCTCGAAACGATAAGCTTATTCAAAACTATTTTCTTCAAGAAGGCTCCTACGGGAGCCTTTTTTATTTCTATCGTTTATGGGATAACTGCTCCCAATGGAAAAAATTGAAATCAGAGGTGCTAGAGTTCACAATTTAAAATCTGTGGATCTCGATTTACCTCTTCATCAGCTCATCTGTTTTGCTGGCCCATCGGGATCAGGAAAAACTTCTCTGGCATTTCACACCTTATTAACAGAATCAAAAAGAAGACTAGTTAATTCTTTTCCTAATTCACTTAAGTTTTTTTCCGATCGGCCAGCTCCGGTTGATGTCGATCGAATCTATCCTGTTCTTCCCGTATTTGGTTTACCACAAATTAACCCTGTTTTAGGATCGCGATCAGTTGTCTCTGATATGATGAGGCTTACCGATGATCTTCAAAATTTGTTCTTTAAAAGCTCCATAGAGCTTTGTCCTGAACATCATATTCCATTAAAAAAAGTGCCTGTTTCCCATGAAATTTTAAAACTCAAGCAAGGCCAGATCGGTTACCTTTTTCTTAAAAAAGAGCGTTATCCTCTGATTATGGGTGAGATGATCCCTAGCCGAAGTTTTCATTCCTTAGAAAAGAAGCTTAAAACTTTTGATGAAAACGATGATTACTATGAAGTTTTAAGATTTAAGTTTGAAAAGATTGCTGAAATCGATAAAAAAATAGAAGAGCTTAAAATTGATCTTAACAAAGAAGATCTTTATTTACTGGTAGATAAGGAAGACGAGCTTACGCGACTGAGATCGAGCCAACTTCCAAAGTGTCCGAAGTGTGATTTTGTCTCTAAGCCAACTTATTCTGTGAGTGCCTTTTCACCTTACTCAGCACTAGGAGCTTGCTCAAGTTGCCAAGGCTACGGAGCGAATCTCATTTACAGTGACGATAAAATTTATCGTAAAGATAAAAGTATAGATGAAGGTGGGCTTAAACTTCTTGAGTATTCCCCATTTCAGGATGCTTTTCATGAGCTTGTTAAAATCCTTAAAAAGAAGAAAATTCCTTTTGATGTACCAATTAAAAAATTAGGGAAAAGTTTTTTTGATTTAGTCGAGATGGGTGAAGGACGCTATCCCGGTTATACCGCTCTCATGTCTTATCTGGATTCAAAAAAATATAAGCCCTCTGTTCGTGTTTATATAAGAAATCTCCAACAAGAGAGTCCATGCTCTGTTTGTGAGACAACAAGGTTAAACTCTCAGATCCACCATTATAGAATTGAAATCTCAAAAAAATATATCTCACTTCCTGAGATCATGAAGATGACGATCCAAGAGCTCACAGATTTTTTTGATCGTGTTGAGCTTCGCTCAAAAATTGAAAATCAGCTCTTAGGTGAAATCAGAGAAAAATTAAAATATGCCTCAAGCCTAGGATTAGGACATTTAAAACTACTGAGAAAGGCAAAAACTCTATCGGCAGGAGAGTACCAACGTCTTCTCATCATCAAATACCTATCCTTTAAAGGAACTGATAGTTTATTCGTTCTCGATGAGCCGACTCTCGGCTTATCTGAAATAGAAATGGATAAAATGCTTCAAGGACTACGAGATATAATTTCACAAGGAAATACAGTGATCGTGATAGATCACTCGGAATTTGTCCAAAAGTCTGCCGATCATCTTGTGGTCATGGGACCTGGCTCAGGAGATCTTGGAGGCCAAGTACTCTATGAAGGAAAACCGGCGAGTTATTTTAAAACGAATCAAAAAACAAAGTGGCATAAAGTTTCGGCACCAAAGATTCAAAAATTCATCGAGCTTCAACAACCACAACTCTACTCGCAGGTTTTTCCAGATGTGAAAATTCCTACGAATGCACTGACATGGGTACATGGCCCTTCAGGCGTAGGTAAAAGTGCTGTGATCGTGAAAATCCTTGCGAATGAACTCTACAAAAGAATTTACGATGAAACTCTTGTGGATGATAAATACCAATTTTCCTCTCTGAAAAATCCAGAAAAATTTGAAGATGTTATTGTGATCTCTTCCGAACTCAATCGGTTCACCTCCCGATCATCCGTGGGAACAGTGACAGAACTTGCGGGATCAATCAGACGACATTTTTTAAAGCTCCCAGTTTCTAAAAGTATGGATTTAAAGGATGGCCATTTGTCGTCGAACTCTGATCTTGGTATGTGTCCTAAGTGTGAGGGAAGAGGATCCATAACGATTGAGATGCAATATCTCGAGGATATTGTGTTAACTTGCGAAGACTGTCGCGGAAAGAAATTGAAACCTCTCTATGCGGATTTAACAGATGGCAAGATGACGGTTTCAGAAGCCTATCAGCAGCCATTGAATCAAGTCCTCTCTCGGATTGAGCTAACACCTAAGTTTAGAAGAGTTTGGGATTATCTTAAAATCCTAAATCTAGATTACCTCTCCTTAGACAGAAACCTAAACTCTCTTTCTGGTGGAGAAAAACAGAGGATTTTTTTACTATCTAAGCTGTTGACTCAAGTGCAGCACTCACTTTTAGTCTTCGAAAACATCTCTTTTGGTTTATCTACTGAGGATTTAAAAAGATTGGGAGAGTTCTTGGAAGGTCTGATTCTTCTTAATAATACGATTATCATTATTGATTCATCCCCTCATTTAAAGAACTTAGCTCACATGGAGCTCATTTTTGATACTAAAAAGACCCATCTTAAGCCCATTATTTGATAAGTAATCTCAAGTTCTACCGATATTATCCGATAAAAGAAGTATGAAACTTCTTTTTTTTCTCATTCTCCTTCTTAGCTTCTCCGCGACCGCAACGGTGTATCAAAAACAGTCTGTTGAGTCGCAGATAAAAGAATCAACCGGAATCATTTACGGTCACTTCCTAAAGAAAAGATACGTTGAAATGGAAAATGGAGAAATCGCGACACAAATGATTTTTAAAATGGATAAGGAAATTGGAATAGACTCAGAGATTTTTCAATCGGAAGAAGTGATCGTTCATTACCCTGGTGGAAGAATCGGTCAACGTGAAGTCTATGTCGAAGGTTTACCTCAATTTGTGTCCGGAGAAAAAGCAGTTGTATTTATCAAAAACCACAAAGGGAGATTTTGGGGACTAAACCTGTCTCTTGGAGTTTACAAAGTTGTCACTTACGGACAACAGCCAATCCTGATTAATTCAGTTTTTCCAGAAGATCTAGAGATGGGTCAAATTAGCTGGTTTGCTTTCGAAAGACTTGTTAAGGAGCTGAAAAATTTAGATTTCAAAAAAGTTAGCTATATCGTTGAACCAGTCCGAACGTCGAGAGCACCAGCATCGATAGCTTCAGATGCGGAAAATTCTCGCTCGATTGCACATATCGCTTCTCAGAGCGAAAATAATGAAATGCCAAATCACATTAGTACGTTTTGGTTAATCGTTATTTTTGGAGTGATGGGAACACTTTTTACGCTCGCAAGAACAAGTAAGAAGTAACCAATGTAAAAAATGTTTCTATTGTATGTGCTAGTGAAGAGCTTAGTTCTCTTTGCTCACCAGAATTCTTTAAATGCTTCAGGTAAAGAACTGCGATGGTCGCAGGTAGAATTGCCATATCAATTTATTTTTAACACGACAGATCTCTCTGCTCTCCAGGCACAACAAATCTTTATTCAATCTATTAATCAATGGAATAGCGTTGGTACCAAGAAAATCATCTCTTCATCATCTTCTGCGAATCAAATCGTCTTTGAAAAAAATTTTAGATATGGCTCAGGAGTTCTTGGGATAACGGAGCTAAATTTTGGTACTGATGGCACGATTCAGAAAGCTGTGATTAGGCTCAATGATGATTATTATTTCCGGTCGACTCCGGGTAAGTACTCATTTGGACAATTTTATCTTGGTGATGTCCTGACTCACGAAATCGGTCACTCGCTAGGTCTTTCTCACTCTGAAGTTATTGGATCCACCATGTTTTATTCGTCCTTTAGTGGTCAACATAGTTTACATCTTGATGACACCTCAGGACTCCGACAAAAGTATAGTCAGGACTACGGTGAGATCCGTGGAGTCGTGATGGGTGGAGAAAGTGTGCCGGTGCTTGGGGCACATGTTCAAGCGATCTCTCTCAAAACGGGAGAATCATCTGGGGCTATCTCGAATGAATTTGGACAATTCAAACTCGGAGGACTAGACCTTAATGATAGCTACTACCTTTATGTTTCACCAACCAAAAGAGTTGAGTCCTTACCTGGATATTTTTCTAATATTCAATCAAATTTTTGTCCGGGAAAATATGTGGGATCATTTTTCTCATCTTGTGATCCAGAAGATGTGGGACTACCTCAGCCGATCACACTTAATTCTACGAGATTAAAGATTGATATTGGAGTCGTCTCGATTAGTTGCAGTTTAAAAACACAGTCTTCTTATCAACGAGAAAAGCTAAAATCTACTTTTCTGCCGTACACCGTTTTTGATTCTCAAGATGTTTTGCTGACTAAGAAATCATTTGTTGGTTACTTTAGAAATTTACAAGAAAATGTATGGAGCAAAGAAGATATTTTCAAGGTCGATCTCTCCCATTTAAATCTCACTCAAAGTAATTTAAAAAAGATGAAGCTTGCTTTTATCTCCCAGCCACTAGGATCTAGGATGGAGATTGTTGGTGAGATTATGGATGAATCAGAGGAGAGTATTCAGAAGCTTGGTCTTTTTCTTGATCCTATAGACGGAATTTTCAAAACAGATCTCAAATTTGAAGTCAATTTAAGTCAGGATCCACTCAGGAATATTTATTTAATTAAGCTGAAGGCAAGGAAACTTAGTCCAAGCCTAGCATCACTGACATTCCCATCTTCCGAAGAGTTTTCTTCGGAAACAGATCTTCCCTATCTCATGACATTGAATCTGACAGATACCAACGGTATGGTAGTACTAGATCAAAATGAGCAGCTATTAGAGGATAACCGAAGCTGCCTTGATGCTCCTTTAACCTATCGAGTTTCACAAGCAGCTTCAGCGAGAGATGATAACAAGAGCAATGAGGATACTTCGACCTCGCCAATGACTTGTGCCACCACGGGAGAACCTCCCTCATCTTCTGGAGGAGCCTCCTTACTCATAGGTTTTTTCTTGATGACTTTAATGTTTAAAACACACATAAAGCCAAAGAAATTTTTGTCTTAACTCAATCTTTTTACTAAAATATTTGATATCAATACCCCTTGGAGGGCAAACATGAGATTTATCGTTGTTCTCGGTCTTGTTTTTCAGATGTCAGCTCTTTTTGCACAGAATTTAATGGAAGAAAGAATCTGGAAAGTTTCTCCACGAAAGAAATCAATTTTTCTAGACTCTGGAGTTTTTCACTATAATTCATCTGTTAAAAACTTAGCTGTTAGCTCAATTCGAAACTCTGTAGTACCAGGACGTGGCTTTGAAAGAGTCGTTGTCGATTTTAATGGTGATAAAATCCCTAAGATCTATGGCCATATTTCTCCAAATAAAAAACTGAGCATTGATTTTTTTGATACAAAGATCTCAACGAATCAGACAATTCTTAAAAATTCTAAGTATATTAAAGATGTAAACTTCGTAACCGTTGATGATAACAATCTGACTCTCGAGTTATCCTTGAAAACGAAATCAAGTTTTGATGTGTTTTACCTGGAAAATCCTGGCCGCCTTGTTATTGATATCCGCTAATTAGGAGCAGAAATGTCGAAAGAAAAAAATACAAAAAATAAAGAAAACACATCAATTGGAGAACTTCCTACAGAGGTCGTCATTATTCCTATTGTGAATAGTCCGATTTTTCCTGGAATGATTGCGCCGATTATTCTAACAGAGGATAAGTACACTCCAGAGCTTGATGCATATTTGGCGAAGAATAACTATGTCGCTTTAAACCTTGTTAAGTTTAAAGACCTTGGAGAGGGCTCATCAAAATTCATTGAAGATGATGAAGAAATTATTGATGAGGAGGATGAGGATGAGGGAGACCTTATACGTCCACCTGTGAACGAGCTAGCGCCTGCTGGGATATCGACAAAAGATATCTACCGTGTAGGTGTACTCTGTAAAGTCATTAAAAAGCTAAAACTACCAGATGGATCTGTGAACCTACTTGTTCACGGAATGAAAAGATACCGAGCTGTAGAATACCTTCATGAATCACCCCTGTTGATTGCAAAAACAGAAGTCTTCAATGACATCCATGAGCCAGATGAAGAACTTGATGCGTATACAAGGTCAGTCATCAATCAAGTAAAAAAACTCTCAGAAATTAATCCTTATTTTAATGAAGAGATGAAACTTGCGATGCTTAATTCTCCATCTCCAGGATCTTTAGCAGACTTGGTTGCTTTTGCTCTCTCACTTGATGTTCCAGAGGCTCAAGACTTCCTCGAAACACTTATTGTTAAAAAGAGATTTGCAAAACTTTTAGTTTATTTAAAGCGTGAGAAAGATGTCGCTGATATCCAGAAGAAGATTACTGACGAAGTGAATGATAAAGTTAATAAATATCAACGAGAGTATTTTTTACGAGAGCAGTTGAAAGTCATCCGTTCAGAACTTGGTATGGATGAAGATGATAAAGCTAAGGATCTTAAAAAGATTAA
>Ga0255183_1000118_pt1 | contig 35828 bp, 61 predicted proteins | sample Atl_UVDOM_RepB_8_FD_183638 | JGI IMG/M metagenome (GOLD analysis project Ga0255183, IMG submission 183638) | Freshwater microbial communities from Altamaha River, Georgia, United States - Atl_UVDOM_RepB_8d | ecosystem: Environmental > Aquatic > Freshwater > River | place: USA: Georgia...
TAAACGCCCATTTTCTTTGCCCAAAACATAATAGGCAAATTTTTTAATAAGTATTAAATTCTGTTCTTCTCTACCCATAACTTGCCCTTAAAAGAACAAACAAGAAACAAAACTACAAACCCCCCCTACCCCCCCACAAAAGTGAGAAAGCACCCTGTCAGTTCAGGAAAGACCAAAACAAAGAAGAAAAAGAAAACATCAATTCTCGCCTAAGAAAACTGGTGTTTTCTCTTTCATCTAAGGCAGAAATAGAAAAACCCCATAAGGTTGCTCTAAGGTGACATTGCTTAATAAATGACCTACCAACCATTTACTAAACACTCAAAGCAACCCTATGGGGTCTGCGGTAGGTAATACTAGGCAAATGTCACTCTGCCCCATCAGTATAACCTAAATTTGCCTTTCTGCAAGTTCAGGCCAAATTAAATGCCAAGACTGGGGAAACATATCCTTGCGGGTTACTAGCCCATGACTTTCCCGTTCAATCTGTGCTGCCAGTTCCATCAGCTTACTAGCGGGTAATCCCTCGTTTTGCCAACGATGCACAGCTTGGGTTGTAACCTTGAATCTGCGGGCGATTTTGGCTGGGCCACCGCATAAATGAATCATTTGTTTGGGTGTAAGTTTGAAGTCCATAAAAGTAATTTTATTGGTTAAGTGGATATTTTAACAACAAATCTTGCACATGGGTAAAAAAAGGTTTATAGTAAAGTTACCTGACTACTCAGGCTAACTTATGGAGAAACTTATGGATGACTTACAGGAATTACATAACGATATGATGGCTGAACAAGAGAAACTTTGTATAGCTTTGGATAAAGCAGAAGATGGCGATATGTTGACATTGGCAGAAATTGACTTAATTAGGTTTCATTGCGGCTTGCCCAAAAAGGGTAGGATTAACCCCGTTTTGAGTGCTATTGCTGATGATTTTTCTAATATTTTTGGGGGAAAACAATGATAGTTACAGGAAGCGCACCCGTGAAAGAATTTCAAATTGCACCAACTGGGTCACATTTGGCTCGTTTATACCGCATTATTGACCTTGGTACGCAAAAGTCCGAATACATGGGCAAAGTCAATATGTTGCGTAAAGTAAAGTTTTTTTGGGAATTGCACGGTGATGACCTAAAAACCGATGACGGCAAGCCCCTAATCCAAACCCGCAATTACACGCTATCGCTAGGCGAAAAGGCTTCATTACGGAAGGACTTGGAGAGTTGGCGAGGTAAATCCTTTACCGAGGATGAGTTGCGGGGCTTTGACCTAACAAATTTGTTAGATAAATGGTGCATGATTACCGTACAGCATAGAGAATCCAACGGAAAGACCTATGCCGATGCGGTAGCCGTAACGCCCGTACCAGCCGTAGTTGCTAAGGCTGGATTACCTAGTGGCGTAAACCCAACACTTCTGTTTGATATGCAGAAGTTTGACCAAGCCGTATTTGATAGCCTGTCCGATGGCTTGAAGAACCAAATCATGCAGTCGGCAGAATTTCAAAACAAGAACCGCAAAGTCCACAATGCTATTGAGGATGATGAGGACTTGAGCATTCCGTTCTAGGGGGAATAACCTTTAGGAGAAAGCCATGAACCATGCGATTAAAGATGTGATTGAATCCAAATACACCGTCAAGACTTTTCAAGAACGGGGCTACGATGAGGAAGTACCTATCATCGGATTTGCAGTTGAGGACTTAGAAACCGTCATTAAAAGCGTGGTCTTGGCTTGTGCCGAGCGGGTCACGGATGACCGAGAGCGTAGAGATATATTATCGTTAGCAAGTTAAGGGGGATTTATGTTAGTGAAGGAGAATACAAGTGAAAGTGGTCATTGGTATCTACCCAATGGCGATACAGCCTATCGCATCGTTGGCAAGAATGGCAAAGAAAGAAACACAACTGTCAAAGACGCAAGAGAACGGGGTCTATTGCCCTCAGTTACCACCATTATTGGGTGTGCCGCCAAGCCAGCCCTTGATGTATGGAAACAACAACAAGCCATCCTCGCTGCACTTACATTACCTCGTTTAGACGGGGAATCTGAAGAAGATTGGCTAAGTCGGGTCGTATCTGATAGCAAAGAAACCGCCAAGCAAGCTGCGGAACGAGGAACTCAAATCCACGGCATCATAGAAGCGTTTTACGAGGGCGTTTACATCCCTGAGTTACCAACCTATGTCCGTGTCGTAGAAAAGGCTATAAACGAGCATTTTGGGCAACAGCTATGGGTTGCTGAGAAGTCCTTTGCCCACGGTGGCTATGGCGGTAAATGCGACTTGATTAGCCGACCCCATTACCACCCTAAGACCGATGGGTTTGTCATTGACTTTAAAACCACCGAAAAGGATGTGGATAAGCTAGATACCTATTTTGACCACCATATGCAGTTAGCGGCCTATAGGCACGGATTTGAGATGCCTAACGCACGGTGCGCCATTGTGTATGTCAATGCTGTTGAAAACAAGGCTAAACTAATCGAGATACCTGAAGATGACCTGAGAATCGGGTGGGAATGTTTTAGTCATTTGTTGGCGTTTTACAAGGTAAAAAACCGCTTATAATCACAACGGGGTGGTAGCTGGGCTTCCCCCGCCCAACCTTCACGGGCTATCACCCCACCCTTTACAGGGCGTTAAGCCGCCCCAAGAGGATGTGGCAAGTAGCGAGTTTTGCGGCTTTCTGCGTTACATGAAACAGTCCACCAAATCTTGCCCTGTCTTTTTACTCTTGTATAAGACTTAGGGTTTGTCCTAATAAACTTTTCTTTACTATGTGGTATAATGTAGTTGTAGTGATTGAAAAGGGGGAAGTATGAAATACAAATTAAATGTTGCTCGTGATGTTGACCCTGACGGTGACACAGGGTTTATTCTAAATTTACCAAACGGTTTTAGATTTTATGATGACCTTGTGCATACAAGGGGTTATGACACCATGACCGAATTAAAACAATCAGCCATCAGGGATGTAATTCCTTGTGACTGCAAAGAATGTAAATAGGGGGATTTATGAAAGATGTTTTATTGGGTGTAATTGGTGGGCTAATTGCCTTTGGCATACCAGCAGTTGTTTATGTCATTCGTACAGGGGGTATATCGTGAGTTACATCAATACCATTATGATGGGCGATACGCCTGTCGATGTTTACGGCACAGAATGTTCAGCAGAACCCGATGTGGGCCTTATGTCTGATTATGTTGAAATTGAGGACTTAAAAATAGGCGGTGTAAGCGTTTATGAAATGTTTGCGTCTTACGGTCTGTTAGATAAAGCGCAAGAATACATTAACGATGCGTGGGGGGGATGATGAACGCATACGAATTAGCAGATAAAGTAGATTTAGAACCTTATGGAATATACGGAGAACAAACTGCAAATATGCTGCGCCTACAAGCAGACCGCATAGCGGAGTTGTCAAAAAATGTTGATGAACTAGAAGAAGAATTGCTAAAAGCCTCACAAATAAAAGAGTTAAGTGATAGAGAATTAGTTGTGTTTTTAATGGATGAAATTGACAGAGCGTCAGAATGGCTTGTTGATGGTGAAACTCATATGGCTATAGGAGTATTAGGTCAATGTCATGCCAAAATAAGAAAGCATTTAAGCAATACTAAAGAAAGCGAGTGAGAAATGACTCGATACATTCAAAGAACCGATGGAGAAGGATTTATTGTGCCTTTAAGAGAATTGTATCGGCTGGCTTGTTGTGATTGTGGATTAGTCCATGATGTTGTTTGGGCTTACGACAAAAAAACTAATGAACTTGCTATGGCTGTGCAACGAAACAACAGGGCTACAGCACAAAGAAGAAGAAATATTAAGAAAGCGAGAAAAGAATGAACACACCATATAACACAGGCAAAGTAAAGATTGGGTGCAATTACCAAAAGCCACCGTATGTTGAAGAAGATATGGATATGCTACGGTTACAGTCTTATTTAATCCATGACCCCGCTCGTTTAAAGCGAGAGTATTGGATTAATAAAATCTTAATTTGGGTTGGGGTGTTTGTCTTAACTATCGCAATCTTGCAAAGCTAATTGTCTAGCTTCTTCAACCCGATTAAGCCAGCCTTTAATAAAGCGAGCTTGGTCGGGTTTTCTTGCAACTATCCCTTGGTAAAAGTCTGTCCGAGCGTCTGAAAACTTTGCAACCAAGTCTTTAGTATTTGCATCATTAATCGCTGCCCTAGTCCTAGGCCCGATAATTCCGTCAGCCACCAATCCGATAGCCTGTTGTAGCGTCTTAACTGCTCGACCTGTTCCTGCATTAACGGCAAAATCAAATACCACATAGTCCAGTCCTTTCGGTAAGACTTCACAGTAAGCAGCGTTCCAATACTTCTGTTTATACAGTTTACCGACCTTTTCAGGGGTTAAAGACTTCATATCGGCTTCAGATACAGGGTGACCCACAAATTCTTCCCAAACACGCTGGGTAACTCCTAGGTTGGTGAATCCACCCCTGTCCAAAGGGTCATTACTCACGCCCCCTTCGTGTTTCAGCACACGGGCTAAACACTCCTCAAATCTCATTTCTTCAGGTTTGCCATAATACGGCTACCAAATAGGAATCCAAAGGCGATGTTAGCGGCTTCTAAGCCGATGCGCTGTACATACTGGTCAACGGGTAAGAATAGGGTGCATAGTCCTACAACAATGACGGTCAAAGCACCGATATAACGACTAGAAGCCCTCAAATCAATGACCCATTGGCTAGGTTGTCCGTATGGGTTATCCAGCTTGGCAAGGGCTTCTAAACGAGCGATTTCGCTGTTATCAAGCTGAATCTGCTCGGCAATGGTGGTTGGGCGAACTCCACCGTTAAAACGCCCTATGAGTTGTTTTATCCCCTCTACACCGACAGGCACTAACGCACCAATAATGGTTTCAAGAATCATCGTTTAAATATTATGTCTGCTATCCAAGTAACAAACCCACCGAATACGGATGCTGCGCCCATAATCGCCCAAAGACTTCCCTTAGACCGTTCAGCCATCGCTACGAGTTTCTTAATGTCGGCTTCCATCGTATCGACCTTCTTTTCCATTTGCTCGAATTGGGCCACTAACTTACCGTATTTGTAAGGGTCGAGAAAGTCATCAGCCATATCATGCTTTCTTGCGTGGCGACTTTTTTACAGTCGTTTTCCGTTTAGTTGCGACTTTTTTAACGGGTTTTGGGCATGATTTCTCAACATCTTCCCAAGCTAAAAAACGGCTAGTCCAATCAATCTTTTTGGTATAGCCCATTTTGTCAAAAATCCATTCAATTAAAAACATAATTAAATTCCTTTTGGATATTTAGCTTTGACTGCTAAACAGTCAGCGATGTATTTATCAATCTGTGCTTGGTCGTTCTTTACTACACCATCAATGTAATCGGTGATGGGTGGGTATTCTCTTGCTCTTGCATACTTGTAAGCGTCAGGGTCTTGCCATGCGTTTACTGCGGCTAAGTCAATTTTAACCTTGTTGCCGTCTTTATCAAATGCACCAGCACCGTCATCAACAGTAACGACTTGTGGATATAGTGCGTAAATAGCTTTATGGTTCATGCCGCAATCTCCATAACTGTAATTGATGAAACACCTCTTGGTTCATAATCAGCATTATCATCTCTAGCATTTCTATTAATATAATTTATATGTCCACCAGTGGCTAAAATTTGAAGTTTGTAAGTTGTAGATGAAGTAGTTGCTGGACTGTCTAAAAAATTCATAGATTGCATATTAGTTGCATTGTTCGCTCCACTTCCCCAACCAACGCTACTTACTTGCGTTCTACTACCAGCAACATCACCAACGGCTATTGCAGTTGAATCTCTAACTAAACGAACCATTGGGAAATTGCTTGCATTTTCTCCACTCATAAGACTATACATAACAAGAATTTTGCTAGAAGAACTTGTTGGGGTAATGCTTACTGACAAACCAGTTATATTAATAAAAGAAGTAGATGTTGTAGTAAATGTATCTGTTTTAGTCGTACTAACCACTTGCAAAACAGAACCAGATGGTAAACGAGCTTTCCCTAAAGTTCCTGAAGAAATATCATTTGCGTTTAATGATATTCCTGAAATAGAACCACCCGAAATAGAAACATTATTAGAGTTTTGTGTTGCAATACTGCCTAATCCTAAATTAGTTCTTGCAGTTGTAGTGTTTGCCACATCCGAAAGGTTAGATGCTTTAGCTAAATAAGCAGTACCAGCCGTTGTAATGGCAGTATCCGTATAGTTTTTAGTCGCAGCGTCTTGAGCCAATGTGGGGTCTGTGACATTAACAATCTTGTTACTATTAAGGTCTAAATTACCCGTCATTGGGGTTTGACCATCTGCGGCAACCGAACCAGTTAAAGCAGTTGCTATATCACTTAGTGTGTTATTAGCCCATGTGCTTGCAATGGTTGTGCCTGTAACTACGGGATTACCTGCTGGTAGCGAATATGTGCCTGAGCCGTTGCGGGACATGATTGTTTTCCTTTACCTTTTAATGCTATAATCCCCATAAAGGAGATTGTTATGCCGTTTAAAAATCCACACCCTCTTTACCAAGTTTGGCAAGGCATGAAGGCAAGATGCTATAACCTTAACAATAAACATTACCCAAATTACGGTGGCAGAGGTATTAAAGTTTGCGACCAATGGATAAACAATTTTAATCAATTTGTTTCCGATATGGGCGATAGACCGCAAGGTTATTCCATAGACCGAATTGATAATAATGGCGATTACGCTCCACAAAATTGCAAATGGTCTAGTCGTAAAGAACAACAACGAAATCGCAGAATTACTAAAAAAATAACGATTGATAATGTTCAATACCTTGTTTGCGATATTGCTCAAAAATATGGTTTTAAATACGACACTATTGTTAATAGAGCCAAAACTGCAAAAACTTTTGATGAACTTGTAGATAAAAAACGCAAAGTTTTTAAAAGCGGTCTTACGCTTGGCGGTCAAGCAAGCGGGGCTAAAAAACGAGCCATGACCCATTGCAAAAATGGGCATGAATTTACGGCAGAAAACACCCATATTTACAAAGGATGGAGAAGGTGCAGAGCTTGTCATAGAATTAGACAATACAATCGAACTCATTAACTGACCCGTTTCTACTCATTGATTGCTCCTAAATTTTTCTTTGGTTTTTTTGCGCCAGCCCTCATTAAAGCCGCTAATTTATTAACATCAGATTTTCTTATTTTTGTAGCGGCTACTCTAGCGCCCATTGCGCCCGCAGTAGCGGCAAGACCTAAAGGTGCGCTGGCGGCTGTTGTTAACAATGGAACGATTGAACTTACAGGGCCAGTTGGGGCAAATTTGCCAAAATAACGCAATAAATTTTGCACATTACCGCCCCTTGCGGCTTGAATAATAGCTTGTTGTTCTTCAGGGGTAAACATTCGCATTTTTTTAGGATTATTTGCAAGTTGTCGCAGTTGTTGGGTTAATGAATTTTCAGAACCCGACATACTAAATCGAGTTTTTTCGGTTTCGGCTCGCTCAAGCATATCCTCAAATATTTGAGATTTACTCAAACGATTGTATGTATCTCTTGCTTCTTTCCATTGCGCCAAGCCTTCTTTTGTGCCACCAACAATCGAGGATTCAGGAATGCTTGCCAAATAATCATCAAAATCATTTTTTAATTGTGTAGCAATTTTTCTTTCTGCTTTCTTTTGAGAGCCTTGCAAATCACCAATCATAGTGCGCAAAGCCTTTAATTTATTAAAATCTTTTGCAACAGTTGGATTTTCCAGTCTTTTCATGACAATAGCAATGTCAGGATATAGTTCTGCATCGTATCCAATATCTTCTAATGACCTGCTAATTTGTTTCATGTTATTAGCAAAATCTTTGGGGTCAATTTCAACACCGCTCTTTTGCGCTGTATTAAATAATTTGTTTGATTGAGCTGCAAGTGTTTCAGAGCTTGGCGCATTAGCAATTCTAATTTCAGTTTCAGATGGAGTTCTGCGTAACGCTTCTGCTACTTTTGCAGGTGCTGTTTTAACAACTTCAGGCACAGCTTGAATAGCTTGACTTACAGGCTGTACAACATTTTGTCTAACTGTAGGTGTTGCTGTTGAAGCCATGCGAGCATAACTAGGCAACATACCAGTTGTAGGAATTACAGGTGGTAATTTAGCGGCTTCCGCTACTTGACTGACATCTTCTAATATTTCTTGAGTTACTGGGCTTGTAGGCGTGTAAGTCATCCGTCTAGCCAAATCATTTTGTGCTTGTTGCCCTTGTCTTATAGCTTCTTGTGTACCAAATTGAGGGCTTGTAGCCGACTTATACACACCGTATGCAGAACTTACAGGGCCTGCAATAGCAGCAGAACCAACAGTCAATGGCACTTCGTATAGAGCTTTTACCCTATCCATCATTGTGCGTTTTGGTTCAGCTTTTGGTTCAGGTCTTGGTGTTTGGCTAACAACTGTTGGCACATCTGTGTTAATAATGTTTGAGCCTAAAACTTGCTTAGTTTTTGGGTTATACAGTTTTTGGGCTTGAGCAATAACTTCTTCTTGAGTAGCCCCAACAGGGCCAATCAATGTTATTTCTTTACCGTCAGGGGCAACGACTGTATATTCTTTTTCAGCCATTATTTAACTCTCCAGCCACCTTGTTGAGTTTGTGCTGGCATACCAGCCCGTTTACGAGCCAATTCCATACCTTTGGTTACATTTTCTTCAAACTCTCTAGCTGCTTTAATAAACTCAACTTCAGATTGTGCCAAGCTCATTCTGTTTAAAGCTGCTGTTGCTTTAGCACCTTCTTGCTCAGTAATTTGACCTGCACCTCTAATTGTTTCGTAAGCTGCCAAGAATGTTTGACCGCCAATTTGTTTAAAGCGTTCTTTAAAATCAGTTGTAGAAGTTCCAGGAATAAAGCCAGAAGCACCAAATCCACCCGTGATTCCGCTAACACCAACAGCAGTATTAAATCCTTCATGTGGTGCTATTTTGCCGTACTCAATCCGTTCTTTGCCAGTTTTAGGGTCTTTTACAACTTTTGCATCACCAATTAAACCGTTAATGTTATTAATTGTGTCTTGCATAAAGTTAATTGCCGCAGGAGCTTTTTCAGCATATTCTTGTTGGCGTTTAGCCTTATCAACATAAATTTCTTTATTAGCTTGAACCCTTGCTTGTGGCGACATAGCTGGCCCACCCGTATAAGATGCTTGTGTCATAGTGGGTTGATTGCCAACAGTAGGTTGACCCATAGGTGTACTAACAGCTTGACCTGTAGGTGTGCTTACAGGTTGAGTTGTTTGCCCTCTTGCAACACCAGTTTGAGGTACTGCATTAGGGTTATACCATCCCTCATAAGTGCCTTGCATAATATCTTTTTGAGATAAAGCTGGTTTTTCAGTACCAGCAGAAAATGGCAAACTTGGGTCATTAACATTAGTCCAACCATGTATTTCCTTGCCATTAATATAACGAACATCTTTTTCCCATTTAGGGCCTTCGCCAAGTTTCTTAATTGAAAGTTGTTGTAAGGCAGGGTTATAAGCTGTAGAACCAAATAAATAAGCAGCTTCAGGATTAGCAGGCACAGCAGGGCTAATCATTTTGCCTTTAACTGTTTCGTAAGTTTCAGTAGGAATGTCAGGTTCATATGTAGCTTCTTTGCCACGCAATAAATCACGATATTGTGCCATTTCATTAGCATATTGTTGGCGTAATGCTTTAGCTAAATCTGCTTGTGCTTTGTCACCTTTTTCTGCTAGGCGTGTGCCTGCATACATTTGAGCCAAAGGAGCAGCGTATTGGAAAAAGCTAGGCGCAACATAACGACCGCTTACCATTTGACCTGACGGCATTTGTTGACCTTGTTGCATAAGCAACTGAGCCATTTGCTGTTGGCGATTTAACGCCTGTTGCTGTTGCAATATTTCGGGTGGCAAATTACCACCAACATTAATCATCGGTAATTGTCCATTAGCCATAATTAGTCCATGCCTGAAGTCATTGTTGGTACAACACCTTGACCGCCATAACCATATACATTACTTGCACCATATACATTCATAGCGTTTTGGGCGTTGGTGTAAGGGTCAGATTTACCTTTTCTAAGCATCATTGCCATAGCCATAGGATTCATACCGCCTTGAGCGGTTTGCCCTGCTTGCTGTGTAAGCCCTTGAGCTTGTTGCATAGCCATATTTTGATTGGCTTGCTGTTGGGCGATGTTCTGATAATACGGGGCTAACCCACCTAAGTCTTGGGTTTGGGGCATCTGCATAATGTAGGGGTTATACATATTCATGGTATTAATCCGTAATCTACGACTTTGTAGCCGTCATCTAAGGTCTTAACTGCATATGGAAATACTTGCTCTACTTCGTCAGCCATGACACCAACATGAACGCCATGTCCTGCATATTCACGGTCTTTAAACTCGTCTTTGTATTCAAAGCTATACAAGGTCAAACCGTTAGCCATTACGCCAACAGCTTTAATGTTTTCTTTAGTGCGTGGGTCGCACATTGCCATAATTCCTGCACCGCCTAGACCAAATAAGCCTTGATTAAGGTTAGCTTGTGCGGCTTGTCGTTGATTAAAGTCACCCATAGCAGCGTTGTATTGCATACCAGCAGCACCTAATAAATCAGGGCCAGCAGTCGTAGCTTGTTGGGCAGAATTAACAAATTGTGGGCCTTGTACTTGAGCACCAGTACGCACCGCAGATAGGGTGTTTAGTGGCTCATTTCTAAGATAGGCTTGCTCTTGCAATGCAGATTGGCGAGCTTGCTGACCAACACCAAATCCTTGCGTTGTGGCAGCAGCCAATAAATCATTTTCACGCTGGGCTTGCATACGCATAGCGTTTTCATACGCTTTAGAGCCAATGTCAATACCTTGATTTGCTAATTGTTGTGCTAAACGGTCACGGTTTTGCTCAATTTGGGGTGCAAGCCGTTGCATATAGGCTTCTTGGTATGTTTGGCTAGGATTAAACCCTGTGCTTGGCAGTTTACTTGTGTCAAACGGGGTTTGTAGCATATTTTCTACATAACCTAATCCTTTGTTAGCTAACGCACCCAGTCCAATACTGGCTTGGTTTTGATAATCAAGAAGTTGTTGTTGAGCAGGGCTTAGGGTTTGGGTAGCAGTCCAAGTTGGGTTACCGTAAGGGTCTTGCCCAGTAATTGAATAATTAAGGTTGCCATAAGGCGTGACTTGATTAACACGGTTAGCCGCAGTAGCCGCTCGTGCAGCTTCTAAATTACCTGTTGCTGTAGCTTGTGCTGCCCCCGCATAATCGGGGGGTGCAGGTGCGCTTGGCGCAGGCCCTAATCCTAAAAATCCACCACCACCCATACTATTCTCCCATCTTTGTTCTTAAAGGGCATCGGATGTTAAGAAACCGACACTCCTCTTTACGCATTGCCATAATTACCAAATCCCCTTCCATGTGGGCATCAGGTATTTCAGCTACAACCTTAAAGCCCAAATGTCGGTTTAACTTTAGGGCATCCGTGTTATCAGCACAGATTTGCCCTAGTATAACGCTAAGTCCTAGTTTATTAAAGGGGTAATCAAATACCGCCCATATAAAATCCTTACTTGCCCAATGCTCACCAACGCTACCAATATGGATTTCACACGCCTTTGGCATGAAGTTGGTATAGCCAGCGACAGCCACTAAATTGCCGTCTTTTAGCTGACCAATACAACGGGTGGTTTCAGGTAGGGGAAAGTTAAGCACTCGAACCAGCCATTCCCCCAAATATCGCTGATTTTCAGTAGTAACTGTTCTCACCTATAAGACTCCACCCGCTTCCATTACATAATCGGTTGATGCCCAATGAAACTCAATGCCTTGACTTGCCACATTCATACTAATTGAGCCTGCATACCCAATTCCTGTTACGCCTTGCCAATATTTTGTAACCACTAGGTTTCCGCCCCAGTTGGTGTCATCCCATGTAGATATATCCCAAACCCCAATATCAAGGGTTGATGGGTTAAACGATATTTGGTTAGTTAGGGGTACGGTGTCAAAATCCGTTGAAATACCGCATAAAACGGTCGGTAAGCCGTTATCTGTCTGTAGGATAGGGCGCACCATGGTAAAGCGTTTTTGTTGCCCTCTACGCTCAAAATACGAGTAGGCTTGCTGTACAAACCCGTTAATATTGCTTACATCGTCTGAAAATGAGTCATAAAAACGGGCTACATACCCATTTCCACCAAAATACATATCCTCACCGCTTACTTCCCAACAATTTGCACCAATATTGGTAAATCTAGCCCACGATTTTGTAATGGTGTGCATAACATACTGTTCTTGACCGCCAGTAACAGGAATATTGACAATCAACATATTGTATTTGGCTAAATAATTCATTTGCCAGCCGTAATTTGCTGAATAAGCGTCTGCCGCTTGGCTTATCGCATAGAAAATCTTGTCGGTAATGTTGACACGGGGGTCTAAACGGGTCGATTGCAAGCCTGCGGATAGCGGTACTAAGCCATCTTGGGTTAAAAGCAATATATCGCCACCGTATTTAAAGACGCATTTGCGGGCAAAAGTCTGTCCAATGTTCCAAATACCCACTAAAGACCAATCATTTGGGTCGGATGGGTCAGAACCCTTGTAAACAGCGACTTCTCCATTACTTGTCACAAAAACGGCTAAGTCATCGACCCCATAACCAGCGTCAATAGTCCATGTTCCCATCGCCTGTAGGTAGCCACCCTTTTTAAAGATGCCACCTAAAGGAAATTTAGTAACCGCCCCGTTAATGGAATCAACAGGCAAATACCAAAAATCAAGGGTATTTTCTTGAACAAAATACAAACGCTCTTTGAATAGGTTGACATAGGCAAAAGTATTGGAATTTGCCCCTGTAATGTAGTAATTAATACTGTATGTGCCTACAGTCGTTGCATTTCCGCTTGGTGCGGATGCCATTGTGTAGGTAAAAGTGCTTGCGCCTGTAACCGTTATTCGGTAAGTGCCGTTGAATTCGGTAGGAATTGCTCCTGAAACCGTAATCGTGTTGCCTGTAACGAGATTATGAGGGCTTGCGGTTGTCAAGGTAGCGGTTAAATTGCCTGCGCCACCCCTAGTAATTGTGCTGATTGTTTGTGCTGTGTTGGTTGTAGCACTTCGTGACCACCGTGTTCCATCATAAACGACCATAGGGTCGGTATTGTTGACAGCCGCCATAAACGAACCACCAGCCGTAGTAATCATGGCGTGAATCCATTTGCCGTCAGTATTCCCTGTTAGGCTTGCCGTAGCGGTAGAAGTGCTTGCATCCCAAATAGTCGTTGCCGTAGAACCAAATAATTTAGTGGTACTAGGACTTGAGTAATTCATCAAGGACAAAACCTCGCCAGTAATGCCCGTAGAAACCTTGGTATAACCTTTTCTTAGCGTTACATCAGTAGGTGTAGGGAAGAAATTGACCATTTGAACCGCATCCAACTGGTTCATTTCGGCAAGCGAATCCCTTGCGTTCCACCCCCCGATTGGGGATGGTAACGATGCAGTCATAGCCCTTCGTTGCTGTGGTACTGCCATTATGTGCCGTATCCTGTATCGGGGATATTTGCATACCCTATAAGCACCTTCGTTGGATATGGTGCAAACGACAGATTAGCAGAACCCTTATCGTTGGCTTTGGCTACATTTAAATAGCGAAAATAGTCTTGTTGCAACGCAGTAGTATCAAACCCTTTGATTTGAAAATACTTGAGTTTTGTACCTAAAACCATAACGGTATCGTCAAATATGGTTGTGTCGGTATCAGCCGTAAAGCTGTTTTTGACTTGATTGGTTGCACTTCTAGCCCAACCTTTAGAACGGTATTCAAAACCTAAATATTCTTGGGTGTTATAAGGTGGCCAAATTTGAAACTGATTGCCTAGAATACGCCACCGAATCCTTGGGCCTGTTGAAATATAACCCGACTTTAGCCATTGCCATTGTTGGGCATCTTCAGGGCCTAGCATCTGCCAATGCTTTGTCTTATCCCAATGGGTATTATCCGTAATGGTTTCAAAGTCGGTTGGCAAATCGTATTTGGTTTGCGAAAAAGTAAAAGTTACGCCTGTATATGTGCCACTAGCCAACTGGCTCATTACAATGGTTGAAAGCCCTGTTCCTGAGTTATAGGTTACGCTATCCACATAGGTATCTTGGTTAATGCCTGTGCCAGTAATGGAATAATTGTTGTTTAAGGCAGTCGCATCGCCAGTAACAATAATGTTATAGCTTTGGTTGCTGACCGTATCGCCTACAAAAGTTTGTGCATCGGTATAAAAACGATACTCCAACTCCAAACCTTGCCAATCGTACTCTTTAACCAAGTCATAGCCTGTGCGGTTCATTAACGCCAATACTTGTTGCACATCCTGATTGGTGTTCCCCGCTACATAAGTGGGAATGGCTAAATTAAGTTCGCTTGTGGTCTGTTGGACAAGCTGGAGCATCGTTGATGACATATTAGACTTCCTCTACGACTTTTGGTTTACGAGTTCGGGGTTTCTTTTCACCAACTGCCGCAAGTATCGCTGCCATTTGCTCTTGCATTTGGGCAAGCTTCGCATCAGTTTCAGCCTTGATTTTAGCAGTTTCTTGCTCTTTTAGGGCAAGTTCTTGCTTTAGTTGGTTAATTTCTTCGGCTCGCTTACTAGCTTCTGCGGATTCTTCGGCAAGATTTAGGAAGGTTTTAGCCTTATCCCTAAACGCATGGGGTGACATCCCCGCAATCATGCCAATACGCTGAAGCTGTAAATCCGATGCGTTAGCGATGGATTCTACGGTCATAAACTTAATGGCTCGTAGTTCTTGGGCTTGGCTTTGGCTAATTAAGGGCCATTGTTCTACGGGTGTACCGTGAATCTCGCTTGAGGAATCCTGACTAGCCTGATATTGCAACCATTGGCGTGGGAAACGCTGTTTATGGCTTTCCTGTGCGTAAGTGTCAATTTCGGTTAGGTTATCCCCTGCGACCATAATGCGTACAAAGTCAAAGTCTTTGTAGATGGGTCGGCCTGCTTCGTTTGTTTCGTGTTCTAGCTTGACGGCTCGTTTATAAAACTTGACCGCTAGGCGTGAGTCTGCATCTTGAGTATCGCTATCAATCATAAAATCTCCTAAGTGGTTAGAAGTACAACAGTTAAAGAAAAAGGGCTACCCCGTGAAGGATAGCCCCTTGTTTTTACTACAAAAACAACTTAAACGCTAGTAGCTGCAAACCAACCAAAATCGCCACTTGCCATAGAAGCTTGTGACATATATGAACCACCCGATGCTGAAGCTACGAAAGTAGAAGCATTAATGGAGCAGGTTGCTACAGATGCGCCAATAGCCGCACCAGCTTGTGCAAATACATAACGCTTACCATCGCTACCAAAGGTTTCAGCACCAAGAGGGCCAAAAGCTGGGATAGCAACTGCGGTAGAGCCATTCGTATAAGAAAAGCTAACTGGGGTCGTATTGTTTAAATCAACGCCCGAAATGGGCAGAACTGAATAAGCCATGATTATTTCCTTTTTCCAAATTAGGTGGTCAAAATACCTTGCAACTGAGCGTTGCTGGTAGTTAAGTTACCAGCCCAACCGTAGAGCTTAACGATTGCGTCTTGGTTGATGGCTTGACGCTCACCACCAATCGGTACGAAATTACGCTCTTTGTGTGGGCGGAAGAAAATGTAATTGGTGTTCAAGAGATACATGTAAGTTGCAGTTTCTTGTGCGCCAATACCACCACCGAGTACTACATCAGCAGATGTACCGCCACCGTAGAACTTGAGGGATGCGAAACCAGCCGCACCGCTTTCTTCGGTAGTAATACGCTGAATTGCTTGCAATGCACCTACAAAATACTGATATGTGGTGTTACCAGCAATGTACAAGTCAGCTTTGTCAGTTCCACGAATCTGCTTAATTGCAGCTTCGGTCATCTTAGCCAAAGTGTTGGTGCTGGTTAAACCAGTAGTTACTTGGTTCTGCCAAAAAGACCAGTTTGCACGGTTAATACCGCCATAAGTTCCAGTTGTGGGGGAAGTAGAAACTGCGGCAGCTAGACCGTCAATGTTCTTACCACCGTTACCAGTACCGTCACCATAAAGGTCACCCGAAATGCGGTTCAAAAGGCGAGCTTCAGAAACTTGCATACGACCATCCAAAAGGTCAATGATTGCTTCTTTAGACGAGTTTTGGAGCATTTCCAAACCGCTCATCGTTACAGCAGCAGCGTACTGAGCAATCTTATACTGAGCAGCCGAGATTGGGCTATCAGGAGCAATGTTCAATACTTCATATCCGCTATACGAGTTAGCGTTGTTGGTGGATGGGTCATTGTACATAATTTCCTCGCCCGTTGTTAGTAGTTACTAACTTCTAGTAACCCACTAGGTCATTTCTGCCTAGTTCTTGGACTTCTTAACCCTCAGTTATATCCAAGTTCAGACTATCGCTCCGTCAGTTCCTGACGCCCTCTCACTTAGTCGTTCACGGTGGCTTTCGCCTTCCGCCTTGTTGTCCTCTGCAGGAGTTCCAAGTCAATCAGAGAGGGTTCTCACATCTACCTTCGACAGTAGAGTGACCCCGTTTAGTTAAGGATTACATTACCACCTGAGAAAGGCCGTACATTGCCTTTTGAGTTAAGTCTTTGCAGAATCGCATTGTTCTGCGTTAAGTTATCAGCCAATTCACCGCTACGACTTTGAATGGTGGTAGCGATAATATCGGTGATTGCTGAGTTAGCAAATGCCATGATATATCCTTTTTAAGTTAATTAAAGCCTACCGTTCTCTGCTTCGGCTAATTGAGCCATGAGCATTGAACGCCTGTCCTTTGCTTCGACTTTTGCTTGAACCCCGTTAGGTGTAACGGATTTCGGGCTAACAGCCGTTGCTTTAGCTCGTGCTACTTGCTGTGCCTGAGATGCTTGTTTTTTTGCGTCAGACAGGAGTCGTTCCTGTTCTTTCGCCCAAACTTCATCGTTTAGCCGTACAGCTTTGGCATAAGCCGTTTCAAGGTCGGGAGCTTTACCTAGCTCAAGTAGTTGAGCCATTTCTTCTCTGACCATATCAAAGTGCGGAAACCGCTCTTTGTCACTTCTTACACGCTCGATTTCATTCGCCAAGCGTGATTGTTCTTCCATCTCAAACCTAGACTTTATCGTGCTAACCTCTTGATTAACTTGATAAAGTTGTTGCATCAACTGTTGGGTATAAGCATCAACGGGTTGTTGCGGTTCGTTAGTTTGATTTAAGTTTACTCCATAATCTTGTGCAAGTCTATGAAACATTTGCACTTTTTGTTCATACGGTGCTTTGGTGAGCATCATGTGTGCTCGGCCTAAGTTATTTATCCATGCGGCAGGGTGGATTCCTTGTGCTTGGAGTTCAGGTATGAATGGATTAATCGCTTCTTCAAGAGCCTTTGCTCGTTCCGCTTCCGCTTTATAAACGCTAACGCCCTTTTTAAATTCATTTTCTCGTTGGTTAAGGTATTCAAGGTGTTTTTTGCTTTCTTCAGGTGTAAGTTGTTCGCCTTTGGCTATCTTGTCCCATAAAGGTAATAGGTCTTTCTTCCAAGTTGTAGGCTTTGGTATATCGCCAATCGTAGGCTGTTCTTCGGGCAGTTCGGCTTCAGGCGCATCTTCTGTAGCAACCTCAAGGCTCGCTTCCTCTGCTGGCGTTTCCTCTTTAGCGACAAAACGACCTTTTTCATCCCGTACTGGTTCGTCTTGAGAAACTTCGACTTCACTTTCCTCATGTTCTTCCTCTACGGGTTTACCCTCATCAGGTTCTAACACTTCTTCAAGTGCTGCTTCTAACATCTCTCTGCGGTCTGCCATGTCTGCTCCTTTTAACGATAACTTAGTTTGGCGTAAGCAAGCTCGGCAATCTTGCGCTTACGGGATTCTTGCTCTTTACGACTGAGTTCTACAGGCTTATGTTGCATTGGCACATCGTTGCCTAACTCAATCATGCGGTGCTGTTTTAGGTGTTCTCTGTGATGGCTACGGCTTTTAATCCATGTGCCATCGACCTGAGATACATAGCCTTCAATGTCTGACATAACCATTGGGGCTTCTTTGGCGGTCATTTCTTGTTTTTGCCGCCAAGCTTCTTCGGCTTCGGGCGTTCCTAGGGTAAACCCCCAAAAGTCTAGGTATTTTTCTTTATCGGTTTTAACTTCAATGTGCTTGGTGTTTGACCAGCCACAATTAGGACAAATCATCACATTCTCCTTATTAATTCAGGGACTTTGTGATATTCGTCAGGTCGCAAAGCAATGATTGAGTCATACCAACGCCCGTTTTTCCAACGCCAACAAATAAATTCTTCTTTAGGCAAAAGCACAATCGTCTTAATTCCCAATGCACCAGCAAGGTGAGCAGTACCCGTATCTACCGTCACAATGCCTTTACAGGCCTTCATGTGTTGGGCGGTTTTTAACCAATCTTTCTTCCAACCATCGTTGGGTAAGGGATGAAATAAAGCTTCTGTTTTGGGGTTAAAAGAATAGCAATTATCCCCTGTCAATTTGAGCATTTCTTTGTAATCAATGGATTTAATGTAGTAAAGTCCACGATTTGACGCTTCCCAATTCACCCCAATCTTTGCAGGAATATTGCTAGGCGTAGCTTCCAAATAGCCTTCTGAGCCAACAATCTTTTTAGTCGTAATTGGAAATAAGCTTTTAACATAAGGCATTGAGCAGAATATGTAATACGGTAATGACATTGAGCCAATCCAATAATCAGCTTCTACGGCTTCACCCACCTCTGTAGCGTTGGTAATGACATCTACGCACTCCATCTGACCAATCAGGTAATGGAGTGAGGATTCTTGCAAAACGATTAATTTCTTAGCCCCCATGACCTTTAAGGCAGGCAAAAAGCGGTAAAACTGCAATACATCCCCGTAGCCTTGTTCCATTTGGACTACGATGGATTTGCCGAGTAGAGATTCCCCACGCCATACAGAAATGGGCAAAATAGGGGCGTAAGGTACGCTTTGTTCCCCCATAATGTCTTTGTGCCAACGGTATTCAAACAGCCTAAAACCCGCTTCGTAACGCCCTGCGTGTAAATGGTCGTAAGCGGCTTTGTATAAGGCTTTTACATTAGTAGTAATACCGACTCCTCATCGTCTTGTTCAGCAAGTCGTTGGGCTTCAAGTATTTGGAGTTTTACCCGTAATTGGGCTTGTTCTCGTCTTAACTCTACCGCCTTAAACAACTTTTCTCGTTGGTTTTCAAGGTAGGCGATAGACTGCTCTAGTTCTGTAGTATCAACTGACGGTATATCAGCCTTAACCTCTTGAATAGATTGTATTTTATTTTGTTTAGTTTTTGCAAGTTTTTTAGGTTGCGGGTCAACTAATTCTCTAATTTTTGCTTTACGAGCTTCTCGGTCTGCTCGTTGGGCTTTTAGTAATGCAAGTTCTTTTTCTCGTATCTTGCGTTCAAGATTCTTAGCCCTTCTAACTTCTTCAGGCGTAAAACCGTCATGCGTGTCAGTATAAGGATTCGGGGGGAATTGACTTATCTGAAACGCATTGGTTTGAAACGCTAAGACCTGAAATGCGGTTTGAAACACTAGCAGTCCTCTGCACCCGCATAGTCGCTAAATGTCTTTAGAACCTCATAAATGGCGGGGATTAGGTCGCCTTTTAAGTCATCCATATTGATGTAATGAGCGTTTTCCTTGACTGTAGCCATGTTGGAGTGTCTTGCCGACTCATCAAAATAGACAGCGACTTGGACTTGGATTTGGTCTTTAGTGCCAAAGAAATTAGTAATCTTAGCGTAGGCTTCGGGGGCTGGTACGCCAAATTGAGTCTGAACAGCGAGCTTGAGTGCCAAGATAATTCTCCTTTAAATCAATTCTGATAAATTTGAAAGATAGTCGTAAAACTGTTCTTTCGTGTTTTGATGAAATCCATAATTCTTGTGGAAATATGAATGATGTTTACTGCATAGTACAACTCCGTTATCAAAATCCAGTCTTTCTTCTGGATGTGTTGAATAAGAATTTAAATGGTGAGCAATTAGTTTTCTGTCGTGTTTTTTGCAAATGTAGCATTTATATTCATAATGCTTAAATAAAGCTGTTCTCCATTTTTTGTATTCTGTGGTAAATCTATCCGCTTGACTTGGTCTTGGTACTACATAATTTTCAATATCAATTCCTATAGATTTTCTGTAGCAATCCCAACATCTTTTTCTTCCAATACTAATATGTTTTGAGCAATCTAAACATTTTGGCAAACCGCCTTTCCAATTTGGATGATTTTCACCTTTTCTATTTGGGTGGTTTACATGACCATAAATCTTTTGGGGTTTCATTGCTATACCAGCTTTTAATAACGCATTTCTAATTACATGATATGGCAATTTTTCGGCATCAGCTATTTTCTGAATAGACATATTCTTGACTACATAATGCTCATGTAGCCAATCCTTATCTTTGTTAAAAAAATATTTTTGTTTACCCATGTCAGAATGTCATTTCGGTTGTGCGGATTTGGCAAACTGTACGAATAGTTGTTCCAGCTTGTCCAGTAAAAGTTACTCTTAAACCGCCATTGGTTGTATCTGCCGCTAATGCTATTGTCCATGTTGCCGCACCAGCATCAGCATATAAAGATGTAACAGTAGAACCTACAAGAGTGGTAGCAGCAGCGTTTGCACCTCTTTTGATTAAACCTGAAATTTCCCATCCTTTGCTATTTCCACCGCCAGTTACTCCTGATACAACTTCACCAGTAAAGTAATAAGCAGAGTTATTAGGTAGTATTACTTGGTTTGTTGTTCCTGCTGCTGATGAGTCGCTTCTTAAAGCAGTAGCGGTAGCATCTGTAGTTTGTACAGCAAGAACTAATAGGGCTGATTGAGAACTACCTGCCGCAAAAGTATTGAGAGGAGTATAACTACCAGTAAAAATTGTATTTCCAAGAATACTTCTACTTGTTCCAAAACTTCCTATAACCGATGCTGAGACTGCATTAGCTGAACTTCCTCTGCCTCCTAAAACTGAAGCATAAGTGGCTGTTGCCGTATTAAGTGCTCCACCACCAATAACTGATGAAAAACCACTTGCAGTATTTCCATTAACTACTGTAGATGTATTAACACCACCACCACCAATAAAAGCCCCAACACCAGTCGCTTGATTTCCCCAGCCTCCAGCCACTACAGACCAATCCCCACTAGCCACATTTCTATTAGCCGCAGTACCAGCATCTCCACCACCACCAATGAACGAGTAAGAGCCTGTGGCTTGGTTGTTTCCACCGCCTACTACTACTCCATGGGGAGTAAAGAAAGATAGAGTGCTTGTAGATGAACCTGATGCGTTTTTGCTTAAAGTTAAGGATGTTCCTGATATGGCGGCTACATAGGTGTCACTAGCAATAGAAGTGCCTGTAATATACTGACCGACTTTAATACTAGCATTACTACCTGATAATGTAACCGCTGTAGTGCCGTTCATTGTTCCTGACTGAGTGGTTACGGCAGAATTTGATGTTGTAGAGTTTGTGAAGCCATTGCCAACAAATCCATAATATCCAGTAGCAGTATTTAAAACACCATTTCCAACAAAATTATAAACTCCAGTTGCTTGATTATTTACTCCACCAACAATTGAACCATATTGTCCTGATGTAATAGATTGATTTCCACCGCCAGCAAAAGAATAAATACCGCTTACAACATGAGCATATCCACCTGAAATTGTTGCATATTGCCCACTAGCAACCTGATTTGCTTGAAATCTTGCAGTACCCCAATCAACAGCATTAGTACCCCTAGCATTACCACCAGCACTTGTAGATGTAGTAGCTTGTGCTTGGATTGCGCCTGTTCCTTTTGGTTGTAAAACAAGAGGAATGTTTGTTCCTGAACCAACCGCTAATATTTGTGGTTCCGTGGCATTTCCTACCGCTTGAATATATTGTGCAGAAGTTGTGCCAAATGACCCTGTTCCTGTGGATTCAAGGGTTGTAAATTTACCTGTATTAGCAGTTGTAGAACCAATGGGGGTATTTTGAATAGCACCAGCTACTAAGTTTGTGCCATCGTAAGTAAAGTTAGACGCATCTCTTAAATTACCGCCTGTGCCAGCGTAGGTAACTCGACCAGCAGTTAGGGATGAGTCGGTAATATCGTTGGCTGTAAGGGTTGTGCCATTAAACTGTAAATTAGCCGATTGCAATGGCGTGGTTGTGCCTTGACCATACGGAATGTAGTTAGTCGTATAGGTAAAAGCGTTAGCTTTGCCATTAAATGTAGACCAATCTGAGGAACTTAAAGCACCACGGTTTGACGCTGATGCTGTTGGTAAGTTAAAAGTATGAGTTGATGTTGCACTTAAAATATTAAAATCAGTACCTGTAGTTCCTGTCGCAAATGTTTGAACTTGAGCAGTAAGGCCATTAAGAGCCGTAATTCCTGTAGAAAATGTGGTTATTACTTGGCATAAATTATTGTCTTGCGTGTAAAGCGTAATCGTTCTGCCACTATTGTTTACATAAACTCTGACGGCTAATCGGTCAGTTAAAGCTAAAGTTGTTGCAGGAACTGCTAAAGCGGATATGTAAACATCCTTAACTGTGCCACCTGTAATTGATTCGGGGCTGGTTGAACCGCTTGAAATAAGTGTAAAAGTAGTGCCGTTATATTTATAAAGTTCTACATAAAAACTTGGGCTACCACCGCCTGACGATGCACTAAAATACATCTCAAAATTCCAATTACCTGCTGGAATATTAAGCAAAGATGGGTCATTAACATCAGTAATAAATTGCGCAATGTATCCGTTAGTGGCAATAGTAAAATTTGCGGGGGTTGCCGTAACAGGCGTTTTGTTCATTTGGTAATAAGTGTTACCACCAAATGTTCCTTGGCTTACGCCACCGTTTAAATAATAAGAAACCGATGAGCCACCGCCTGAAGATGGCACGGTTAGCCATTGAGTATTTGTGCCATCAGTGCTTAAATATTTACCGCTTTGCCCTGTTTGGGTAGGCAATAAATTGTTGGTTGCGTCTGTTGCGTTATCTGCTCCAGTACCACCATTAGAAACAGAAATAGTACCCGTCAAGTCATGGGTATCGTTCCAATCGGATGGGCGTACAAGGCTTGTATCATCAGTATCAGGAATGGTCGATACTTTTTTGTGCTTAATTGTAATTGCCATTACTGAACCCCGATAATTTTGCCTGCTTCATCCCGAACCACTTGTTTAGGTTGATTAAGTCTGTCAATTAATGCAGCTAGTGTAGCTGACATTTCTTGGTTGCCTTGCGTAATTGCTTGGGCGATTGGGGCTAATGGATGCTCAAGATTCTGAATCATATTTTCATCATTGTCGTATTGCTCGGCAATTCCTTCGCCACTATCTACACCAGCACTAATGCGGGCGGTTTCAATCTTAGCCCCGTTGTTAATGTAAGCAAGCAAGAGTTGGGTGTTACGCTCAGTCATCATTTTCATTTGAGCAAGTTTCATCTCCATCTCACGGTCTTGAGCGTTACGCTGTTCTTCCAGTTGGAATTTAAGCTGATTCTCTTGTGCCTGATACTCTTGTTTAGCTTTCTCCAATTCAATCTGAGCCGCCAGTTTTTGTTGTTCAAGTTGAGCGGTAATCTGAGCTTCAGCCTGTTTAGCCTGTAATTGTGCCGCTTGTTTCTGTTGTTCCATCTGACCTTGCATTTGGAGTTTCTGAATCTCAACTGGCGGTGGTTTAGGCTGACCTTCCATCGCTTTAGCTTGATTTCTAAATTGGTCGGCAGTTTCATCAATAAGCCCTTCCATGCCTTTTCCAGCCTTAAATGCAGTCACGCCAAACTTAAGCATTTCCATGAGTAATGGGGTTAATTCAGGTGCGTTGGTAGCAATCGGCAACGCATTGTTCATAAACTGGCTAACTGCGGTCAAGAACTCAACACGGTCAGCCTTTTCTTGTTGCTCGTCTTGGTAAATCATTGAATCGCTAGTAACTTCAATACGGAAGTTCTTAGCGGGTTCGTCTTTGAGCAGTTGTAGGGCTTGTGGCACTAACTGTTGGTCTTGTGGGCTAAGTTGCATTGCACCACTAATCTTGACAATCGTGTCCTCAGTAAAGTGCTTGCAGATAATCTGCGCCTTAATCTTTAGGAGTTCAGTAGCAAAGTCCACGACTGCGTGCTGTAAGTATTTGAGCCTACCACTAGCGTTATTGGACTTAATAATCTGTGCGCCAAGCGTTTCATTGGGGTCAGTTTGACCACGCTGAATGTCGGCAATACCCATAATCTCGTAAATTTGGCCCTTGACTTGCTCCATCGCTTGATAAGCCATTTGTAAGGCTTGGGCAAATGGGGCTAGGTCAACTAAGTCAATCGCACCACGCATACCCTGTTTCTCAGCAAAGGCTTGCCAATTCTTAACAGGAATCAAGGCGTTGTTCTCACCTTCAGAGAATAGACGGGCTAATGCGGACTCAGATGCGTCATATACACCACGCACTTTTAAAGCGTTTACAAGGCCATCTATGCGGTCTGCAAGGGTATCTAACTGTTTGGCTTGGTCTTGATACAAAACAAAGTCAGGCACAGGCTCAAGGTTGTCTGTAGTCAGCGTTGCATATAACGGTTTGGGGCATGGGAAGAATCCCTCTAACTGTAATGGGTCATCCTTTTCGTCAAGAATCTCGCCCATTGACTTGCTAATCCAAAAGACTTTGCCTTGCTCTTTATCCCAAATCTCGTATATACAAGCTTGGTAATGTTCGGCAACCATTTGTTTGGTAGCCCATTTGTCGGATTCGGGTTTGGTATCTAGCGGGATACTGCCACCAACTTCCTCGCCAAAGCGGTCAATCAAAGCTTGGCGGCTCATATAAACCTTACGCCATACCGCAGTTACTTCTTCCCAAGTACGAGCAACAGTATGACCAAAGTCACGCCAATGAACATAATCCACAGGGGCGCACTCATATTCAATGCGTTCTTGCGATTCCAATAGTTCAGCGTTTTCCGTTTCGGCTTCATCGGCATCCTCTGTAATCTGTATTCCGTTGCCTACATCCTGACCAGCTAACCCTGTGTTTAGGTCGTTTTGCTCTGCAACAATATGTGGTTCATATCGCACCCATGCCGTGCCACGCCCACCCAATAAGCGGTCAATAACCGCATTATCCATAGCGGATTTGTAGTCGGTATAGTGTTCAATTTCATATTCCAACGCCCGTTCAAGCATCATTGACGCTACACGCCCAATCGGGTCGTTATCACGGAATCTACGGCTTACATCAGGGCGGGGAAGTCTTGCAAAAATAGCAGGTTTAATAACCTGAACATTTGACCAAAGGATATTAAAACGAGCATTAGGGTTATTACGAGTGCGGCTGTCATCACGGTAACGCTTAATAATACGGGGTACTCGTGCTTCCCACTCCCTAAATGATTTGTCATACTGGGCGATGGTGTTGTACCAATCTTCGTAAGTCTTATTTAGCGTATCGTTCATACTTAATACCTTTGGTAATTAGTTTTTGGTGTGCTTTTCCACATTTCCTCAAGGGTTACATCAGTCTGTCCGACAAATATGCCTTTAATCGGCTGATTTTGTCTTTCAATTTCTGTTTCATCTCGCCAAGCAATAGAAAGCATCCTAAAAGCATCCGCTCCATGACTTGTCCAATCATGTCTAGGCTTATCTCGAAATACTTTCTTATCCTCATCGTATTCCCTTTGATACTGTCGCAAGCACTCAATACCGTCTTGACATTTAAAGGCATCAAACCAAGTCCTAGCTAATGCCATCCTTGTAGCTTGAATACCGTCTTGTAATGACAGATTTGGAACAATTTTAAACAAATTTCCGCTTTTTAGGGGCAATTTATCCATTAATTGTTCAATTATTGACTTCCCACCACTTGCTAATGTCTTTGCCCTTGCATCATGAGGTAACCAATGTGTGCCATATTCGTAGGGTCGTTCTTTGATTTGGTTGGCATAGTAAATGATGGGTTGCCCATGTGCTTCGTGGTAATCCAATACCCGAATCTCGCCATGCACTACCTGAAACCACCAAATAGCCGTAGCATCGTTGTAGCCCAAATCCCATGCTGTATGTACAGGAAACATAGGGTCGCACTCGACTTTGGTAATACGCCCAGCATCGGTCAACAGGCGCATCTCCGTGCCGTATATCGCACCTAATATGGCAGCTTCAAAGCTACATTCAAACTCTTGCTGAAACTGGTCAATGCTCATAGATTTAAGGGCATCATCCAATTCAGCCTGTGGCAATATCTTGGTCTGACTAGCCCGTAACACGGTGCTATACCACTCATCTTTGTTTAGCGTGGCGTATTGGTATATGTCGTAAAAGGTATTGTGGCCCTTTGGTGTGCCGATAAATGTAGCCCAACCTTGCCTATCAGCCAATAGGGGTCGAATAACCTCGCCCCATATCTTTGGCTTCATGTCGGCATATTCGTCTAGCACTACACCATCTAGGTATAAACCCCTAAGTGCGTCAGGATTGTCTGCACCAAACAAACGAATTCTAGCCCCGTTGAATAACTCGACCCACAGTTCAGAGATATTGTGCTTAACCCTAGCAGGCTCACTAAACTGCATAAGGTAATCAAAAGCAATAGACTTCGCTTGGGCATAGTACGGGGCAATATACGCATATCGGGCATTTTCCTTAGTTTCGGTCAAGGCTCGCCAAAGAATGTCATTAATACAGGCTACAGTCTTGCCAGCCCTTCGGTGAGCAATGATAACAGCCCAGCGTTGGGTTCTATCGTGGAAGTCTAGGAATACATCCCTAGGCTTATACAGTTCAATATTGAGGTCTGTATATTCGATTACTTCATCCATAAATACGAGCCTTTGCAACCTCAAAATAGTTAGGGTCTTGCTCAATACCTATAAATTTACGGCCTAAATTTTTACAAGCTACGCCAGTTGTGCCTGAACCCATGCAATTATCAAGAACAACATCTCCTTGATTTGTATAAGTTTTTACAAGATATTCCATTAAAGCAACTGGCTTTTGTGTAGGATGTAATCTTACAGAACTGTGGTCTTTATTAAACCTTAATATGCTTTTTGGATAGCTTTGTGTATATGTTTTTTTTAAAGCAACCATTGAATTTGAATTTAATAAATCTGAAACTGACGGATTTCCACCGCTTTTGACTGGTTTTTCTCGGTCAGTCATTATGGGAAAGTACTGCATATTTAGTTTTGCACCATTAGCGGTTTTTGCTAGTGAAAATACGCATATATCTTCCACAGTATTTAAAGGTTGCAACTTGGCAAGTTGAAAATTACCCCCTTGTTCTTTTTCCCAAATCCATCTGTACCTAAACATTGATGGGTTACTACACACTAAAAATGATGTAAATGGCTGGCTACCAAACAATATTATTGCCCCATTGTTTTTAATAATGCGTTTGTAAGCATCCCAAAGTGGCTCAAATGGTATTACGCTATCCCACTTACAGGCGGTTGTTCCGTAAGGTAAGTCGCAAATAATGGCATCTATTGATTTGTCGGGTATGGTCTGCATGACCTCAAGGCAATCCCCCAACCTTAAATCTATTTCTTCCATGTAACCACATATCGAATGGGTTTATCCTCACTACCAGTATGCTCAGTACGGGCTAATTTGGGTACATGGTATTCAGCCACTTGCATAAAGCAGTCAAATGCGTGTTTAGGGCCGTATTTAGGGTCATCAGCAATCGCTTCTAGCCACTCTTGTAACTTATGGCTATTACCATCAACAAACCGTGCTATGGCTTCTCTAGCCAATGCGGTGGATTTATTAGGGCTACCAGCAGGTCTGCCTGCCCCTTTAATATTCTTTAATTGTTTATTCTCCATACTTACCCAAGTGATTGATTAAGTTAGGGTTATTCTAATACTAAATTTTAGTTTATGCCATTTGTTTAACAAATTGGTTAAAGTGCTTCATCAATGCTGCTTTACGCTTCATACGCTTATCTTCGTTCTTTTCTAGCGTAGTCTGTTTGTGCGGTTGCAACAAAGAATTCTCAGGTTTAATCTTTTCTTTTTTAAACATAACTACTCCATATATCTAAACATTACGGCACGGTTTAATTCATCGCCACGCAAATTACCAATGTCTTGCGAGCGTCTAATTGCTTGATTTACCGCAGATTTTTCGTCAGAAAACGATTGATATTGACTTGGGTTGATTTGCACATTCTTACGAATAGCTATATTTCCGCTAAATGTATTGGGGTCATATATCTGACCGCCATAAATAGTTGGCACATTGTAATAAGCATTTGCGTTTGGCAAACCCAGTTCTTTACCTTGTGCGGTCATGCTTAATTCGGTATGTGGCTCGTAACCTTGTGGGTCAAATACGATTGGGCGATTTAGGTCAATAGGATAACCTGCCGAATCTTTAGCTTGTGTCATGCGTAAGATTTGAGCAAGGCGTTGTAAATCCATTACATATCCTTCATAGCGTCAGCAATCATTTGTCTGCGGGGCTTTTTAGCAGTTTTAGCGGCATCTTTAAAGTCTTTAGCGGTAGGTCTGCCTTCTTCGCCAGCTTTTTTCATACGCTCACCTGAACCAGCCTTAATCCTAGCCCTCTTTCGGTGAATATTGGCATATAGACCGTCTTTCATGCTTTGCTTTCAATGTATTTACCGTATGCTTCTTCTAGCTTGTTCTTACGGCTACCTTTAGCGTATTTACGCTCGGTTGCTAGGGCAATGGCTACGCTTTGAGCCTTACTTTTTCCTGAAGCCATCTCTTTTTTAATATTCTTACCTACAGCTTCTTTGCTCCCTGACTTAATTAGCGGCATGGTAGCTCCTTATCGTAAAAATTTAAGCTTGTAAGTCGTTGTATTTATTAGGTCTGCAATACCGTCTATCAGGTTTTGCAAGTCAGAATCTTGCGGCAAATCTTGGCGGGCATCCGCTACAAAGTTTTGTAGGGATTCTAGGTATTTAACTGGGTCTTTGGGCTGGTGGTAAACGCTTGGAAATGCGGTGAATTTGCCGTATTTGCCCATGTACGCTTCGGCAAAGCTATCAGTTAGTTCTACGATTCCATCGTAATATTCGCCCAAAGCCATGTGCTTGGAAAAACTGTCCGTACTCCAATGAAAAAAATGGGTATTAGTCGCAGAATGTAGCAATGTAGCTACAAATAATGCACAGTTTTCCATAAAAACTCCTTTAGATACCCAATTATATTAGGTTTTTTGCAAAATCCACACCGACCAATAAGGGTAGGCGTTAAAAAAGTTCTCGTCTTTATCCTCTGTTGGCTTGTATATAGACCTAACAAATTTGTTATATGCTTCCACATCAAACATAAATCCATGCTTATGGAATAGTCTGTACCAATAATCTATCGGCTGAATATTCACATGGGTCGGGTCACCCATATACATTTCTTTGGTTTCCCCGTCTTTTACGGCATCTAAGCAAATAAACGCCCGACCTGATTTCTTTAAAATTCTTAAAAATTCATGCAAAATGGCATCCATTTGGTCTTGCGGGATATGTTCTAAAACTTGGGCGGTATGCACCAAATCAACGCTTTCAGTTAGGGCAGGGGTGTCAGCGATTGAGCCACAAACCAATTCGTTAGCATAATACCCAAATTGGGTACGACCTAACCCAATCATGGATTCATTTAAATCTACCCCCAAAACCCGCATATTCAGCTTGTGAAAGCCTTTTAAAATTGAGCCACACGCACACCCAGCGTCAACGACAAACCCGTCACGGGGCGTTTTACAGGCTTCTACGACCATTTTGGCGTATTCTTCTTGCCAGTAGCCATGCCCAAGATAATCAAGACCAGCGTCTTTATGCTCGTCATAATAATCTTGGTTGTATTCGGTGACTTTAAGATTGGTCAGCAACACGGACTAATCCAATCGCTCGTAGCGCAGCTTCGGGTGAATCAACACGGCTAAGTGGGCCACCCTTCCAGTTGGCAATAAACTTGAGTTGGTCTTTGGTGTACTTGGCTTTTGCGTCACGCTTGACTTCCATCAAGATGGTTTCATTGTTGTAACACACCATTAAATCAGGGATTCCCCTACCTACCATTGACAAAATATATACATCAGCCCCAGCTTTTCTAAGGGTTTCTACTATTTCTGTTTGGTTTACATCAACCTTACGGGCGTATGGCATTGATTATTAACAATTTTCGGTTAAGATAAGCTAACTTTATCACGATTAGGGTCATTTATGACTAAACCTCGCACCACAGATGAAGAATTTATAGCACTTTGGAAAGAACATCAATCTGTTTCTGCCCTTTCTAAAATTTTAGACATATCGTATCGAAATGTTTTAAAAAGAAGAAAAAATATTGAAAACAGATACGACATAATACTTAAAGCATTGGATAACAAAGGCAGACCCGACATCTATGTTCCTGATGACAACACTCAATGCAATATAACGCTAGATAACGGAATTATTATGGTGGGTTCAGACTGCCATTACAACCCAAAATACATTACTACTGCTCATCGTGCCTTTGTGCAATGTGTTAAATACTTAAAGCCCAAAGTTATTGTTTTAAATGGGGATTTGTTTGATTTTGCTACTATTTCAGCCCACCACCGTATTGGTTGGCAAGAACACCCAACCGTTAAAGAAGAATTAGAGGAAACCCAAGCAAGATTAGCAGATATTGAAGCGGTGCGACCAGCAGGCTGTAAGTTGCTAATCACCATTGGGAATCACGATTTAAGATTTTCGGGCAAACTTAGTAATATCTTGCCAGCCTACCAAGGCATACAAGGTTTTGACATAGCTGACCATACCCCAAACTGGAAATGGTATTGGAGTATTGCCGTTAATCAAAACACCATGATTAAACATCGTTGGCATAACGGTATTCATGCGGTTTACAACAATATTCTTAAATCAGGTTGGTCATTTGTTTCGGGTCATTTACACAGTTTAAAGGTTACTCCGTGGACTGACTATACGGGTACACGCTACGGAGTAGATACAGGCACAATGGCTTGCGTTAAAGACAGCCAATTTATTTATGCGGAAAACGCCCCACTTAACTGGCGTTCAGGCCACGCTGTTCTTACTTATAACAATGGCAAATTAATGCCGCCTGAATTAGCAGAAGTTGTTGATGAGGATAAAGGCTTGTACTACTTTCGTGGGCAAGTAATGAAAGTATGAAGCTAACGCCTAAGATTATTGAAAACATTTACGCCATGCTGTATTGCGTAGAGCCGTTTTCGTCTTGGGAGTTACCTTTACCTGAAGAAATTAAGTTTGTCGTAGATAGTGACCCTGAAGCAATGGGTACATACCTTTATGACGATGGCGAAAAACACGCCCATACCATTACTATTTCCGATGCCCGTTGTGGGCATTTAGATACCGTGATTAGAACTATGGCCCATGAGATGATTCATGCAAGTCGGTGGAATACCGTAACCCATGCGTGGACTAAACATGATAAGACTTTTAGAAACCGTGCCAAAGCGGTGGCTAACGAGTTGGGGTTTGACCCCCTTGAACTTTAAATAAACATATCGCCTTGAGCGTAGGCTTGTTCTATACGCTTACAAGCAATATCAAAGTATTTTTGCTCTTTTTCTATACCGATAAAAGTTCTGCCCATTTTTGCGCACGCCACACCAGTTGAACCTGAACCCATAAATGGGTCTAAAACAATACCTTCAGTCCAATCAACAAAAATTTGCATTAATCCTACTGGTTTTTCGGTTGGGTGATATTCATTATTAGTTCTTGCAAAATTAATTACATCCGTAGGTCTTTGCTTTGGAAAATTATGATTTTTGCAATTATAAAAAAATGCAACCTCAGTTTGTCTTGCGTGTTCGTGATTTAAATCACCCATTGACCAATTATTTTTAACCCAAGTAATTAAACTTTTTGGTTTTGGGTAATTATATAAATTATCCCAGCGACCAAATGCGTAAACTGAATGATTTGCGTTTTCAATAGCCCAATTTATTACTTCGTTAGCTAATTCAGGAGTTTCATCATTTACAATTTTAGAATGTTTTACTAATCTAAAATTAGATTGAAAGGCCATGCCATAAGGCGGGTCAGTAACTACGGCATCAAATTGCCCTAATGTTGGCAATATTTCAGCACAATCCGCTAAATACAGCGTTGCATTACCTATTTGTTGTTTCATAATTTCATGCAAATCCATGCCGATATTAAAGGAAGCGTTAATATGACGATTCCAAAATAAAGTGCTAAATCATTCATTTATAGCGAGCAACCTCTCCGTGAAGGTAAGCAAATCCTCTTGAGTAAGATTGTATCTACGCTCAAATCCTTTAGCCCCAAGTCCGTGAACGCCTGTATTCCCTCGATGATGTTCGGGGCATAGCGGTATGACCTCTGCGTTTTCTCGCAGCCCACCAAATCTTCTAATGTGGTGGATTTCTGCGGGGGTGTCTTTAAATCCAAATTGTCGGCATAAGATACAGCCAAGTCGGGCAACTTTGTCATAGTGTTTTTTGGTTTGCGTATTCATACCACATTACATAAAAGGCTTTAAATTCCTCTACTCCTTGGCCCAATTTTACACATGAGCCATACGGTTGCACTTGCCAAAAGTCTTGTATAACCAATTCATCATCCGTATTGCCTTGCACAATGACCACCGTAAAGTTATGCGTTTTGGCAAAGGCTTGCAATAATCTGCGTTGTCCTTCGCTGACCTTTTCGTTAGGGCGCTTCCATTCCATCACTAAAAACTTACCGTTGCGCTCGGCTATGCCGTCTATATTGCTAGGGCAAAAGGCTGGATTGCTAGGAATTAAGCCTTTAAACGCACCGTAATCTATGTGCGTTGCATAGGCGTTACGCATTATCTTATTGAATGTTTGCATCGTTTTGCAGTACATCCTCAAGTTCTTGGGCTAAGTCCGTTACATCACAGCTAATCAAATAAGCCTGTGTATGGTCTTGCTTTAGCTTGGCATTGTGTAGCTTCTTAATCGCACGGTTTAGGTCTAAAAATACTTCGGCAAATTCTCTCATCTTGTCACCTTATCTAAATTTCTGTTTGACGCTTGCTCTGTTCGCCAAATATCTACCCGCATTTTGGCAGCTTCTAATTGCCACCGTAAGGCTTCTTTTTGTTCTACCGCTACGCCTATGGCTTTGCAAAGGTCTTGGTAGTCTTGGCTACGGTAGGCTTCTCGTTCTTGTGCGCCTAACGATTGTTCCTCAGTTTGTGACATTTTGATAGCTTTTAAGCTATGCCGAAAGTTCTCAAGCTGGGCCAATTCACCTGAAGCTTTAGCGTATTGCGGTGCGGTTTTAAATATAAAGTCTATTGCTTCGTGTGGGTCATACTCTTTCATAACCATTCCCCCTTATTACCTTTGTTACCTTTTTTCCATTGGTCGGCAAAGTCTTTTAGTAAATTACTATCAAGTTTGTATTTTGATAGATATTCCCTAAACTTTGCTAACCCCCATTCGTGCCGCCATTTACACAACTGCCGAACACCGCAACGATATTTATGCTCTTGCTCATTCAAGTTCCATTCCTAACTTAACCATGCACTTGCGTTTTAAAGTTTCGTAAGTATCGTATCCATTTCCTAAAATGCCAAGTTCTTTTGCTTTGGCTTCAATCCCTTGTTGGCTAAACATCCATGACCTATCCACTTTTTCTTTGGCGGGGGTCATATCTAAGGTGTCAGTCCAACGCTCACCGTTAATCCAAGACGCTGGGTATGGCACAAAATCTATGTGGGTTTTTTTGATTTCCCAGTATTTGATGTGGTTAGGTAAGGCTTCCATTGCTTCTCGCTTTTCAAGCTGGGATAACTTCCCCCAAGCAGACTCAGCTTTTTTCTTAGCCACTTTCTTAGGCCATACTTCCCAAAATTTCTCAAACTCCACACTAAATCCCCCATTTAGATAGATTGTTAAAAATATATAAATACAAACCAAAAAAGTACATCAATACCGCAGCAAATTCTACTAAAAACAACGCCCAATCGTCTTGTTTCCAACCCGCTATGGCCCACATGACGCTACCCACAAAGCCAAAAACAATGTTAGCGGGGTATTCATTAATACTGGTTAGCCCAATACCAATTAAACACAGAAATGTACCAGTCCATTTAAAAAGGCGCATCGGGCAAATCCAATTTAAGTTTGTCGGCTTTTACAAACTGGTAAGTCCAGTCCGTGTAGGTCTGTATTAAATGCTCGGCTTCGTGTTTGGTCTTAACGGTACGCATTAATTCACCATGCTCATCATAAATTTTGTAATGGCTATAAGCGTTTATACGGTCATCGGTAGTAAATGTAGTCATTTCTCACTCGCTTTCTTTAACAAGCCTTAATTCTCACAATCAATTCTTCATATTTAGCGCATTGTTTCTCCAAACTTTCTATGCGGTCTGCTTGTTGGCGTAGCACTTTTGCAGCATGACAAACACAATACAAGTCTGTAGAGCCATTATCTATGCACTCATTTAATATATCTGCCAAATCGTATGCGTTCATAAATACTCCATCCATACTGTTGTAGAATCCAAGCGCATTTGCAGTTCACGGTTTTTAAGGTGCAATTCACGAATCATATCCGCAGCTTCTTGCACGGTGTAATCGACCTTAGTTGTTTTCATCAACTGTTCTAATTTATCGGCTAGTTCTAACGGTGTCATTGCAATACTCGTGGGCTTGGTGGGCTGGGTGGTGACATAGGCACGGTATAAGACGGTGTGCCAATCGCCCATCCTTGCGGTGTAACGACCTGATTTGGGTAAATTGTAGCGTTTTGCACCACTTGGCCCTGATTGTTTACTATTTGAGCCTGATTGCCCTGTTTTTGTACATAATAAGAAACATTACCTTGCGGGTCGGTCACCACATAAGTTTGGGCAAAAATTGGTGTAGCTACAAAAATTGCTAAAGCTGCTAGATATTTCATAAATCCCCCTTGTAAAACTGTAATCGTAATGCGTTATCAAATAAAGTTTATTAGGACTTACCCTAATGTGGGGCAATTTTATTTAATGGCTTATAAATGTTGCATTAAATAGGTTAATGACTCATTTATGTTACTTATAGGTTTATTTATTATATTTATATATAACTTATAGGTTTCGCCAATCTGTAGAATCCCAGTTGCCTTTGCCGTGATTACAGTCGGAACAAAGCACTTGTAAGTTATTAATATCTAAAGCAAGTTCAGGGTGCGTTTTTCTTGGCTTAATGTGGTCAACATTCATAACTGCCCCAGTTTCAGGCGTAGCACCGCAACAAACACATTTGCGACCATATTTGATGAGTGCTTCCATTCGCAGCTTACGCCATTCGTAAGACTTTAAAAAATTAGCTTTACTGTAATCTTGCGGTTTTATAACCACAGGTTTGGAAGGCATTTTTTCCAAATACGACAAATTTTTAGGCGTAATTTGGCGTGGTTTTTCTTCCACATCAATAGTAATTTTGCGTATTACATAGTTTTTAGATGGTTTAGCTGGTGGTTCAGGTTTGTGTATTTGCTGTTGTCTAACAAGGTAATTTTGAATAGTGCCTAAATTTTTTTTAACAAACTTGCGGGTTTGCATTTTGTTTCGATTAATGCCAATTTTTTGAAGGGCCATTGCACATAAATCATAGGGCGATACTCCATTAAACTGTAAACGCCCATTTTCTTTGCCCAAAACATAATAGGCAAATTTTTTAATAAGTATTAAATTCTGTTCTTCTCTACCCATAACTTGCCCTTAAAAGAACAAACAAGAAACAAAACTACAAACCCCCCCCACCCCCCCCCAAAAAAG
>Ga0255183_1000120_pt1 | contig 35594 bp, 61 predicted proteins | sample Atl_UVDOM_RepB_8_FD_183638 | JGI IMG/M metagenome (GOLD analysis project Ga0255183, IMG submission 183638) | Freshwater microbial communities from Altamaha River, Georgia, United States - Atl_UVDOM_RepB_8d | ecosystem: Environmental > Aquatic > Freshwater > River | place: USA: Georgia...
TATCCTACCTAGGGTAAGCACCTAGAAAATAATCTAGTGTGTACTGTTGACAAGGGTTACATTGTGTGTAGAATAGAGTCACTGCAACAAGCAGTGTCCTAACTAATTGGAGGTTTCCACCATGTTCGACTACTCTGACTTTCTCGCTAACCCGCGCAAGTATCAGCTATACAGCACGGCCAAGCTATCTAGCCATGTGTTTACACACAATGGTGAGCATGACCTAGAGCCCGGTCAATATGTAGCTATCAAGCACATGCGGAATGCTTGGAATGGCTTACGCCATAGAGAAGAACCTGTCTACAGCATCACATCTAAAGGTAAGGTCTGGGGCGTGATGTTTGCCTCTTGCCTGTCTGAATTCGTTCTGTGAGGTACACCATGAACAAACCCGACATCTTGCTATCTACTGGACGCACAGTTTCGCATCGCCCCTATCTGTCCAACGGTAAGCCTAATGGTGCGACAGAGGCTTACATTGTGGGAGGTGATGAGATGACAAACGAAGAATGGGCAGAGTATTGCAAGATAACCATGCCCAAAAACAAACAGACCGCCTAACTCATCCCCTAGGGGCTTGCATGGCCCCTACAAGATGCGCTAGCATCAAGACCCTAACTTAACTTTCGGAGGTTTCCACAATGTCAGACAAAACTTATAACGGCTGGACCAACTACGCCACATGGCGGGTCAATCTGGAAGTGTTCGATGGTGTAGAACCTGAAGACCTTTTCAACCTTCGACAAGAAGCGTATGACCTAGGCAAAGACCTACAGTCCTACGTTGAAGACTACATTGACCAGACTACTGACGCAGGCTTGGCACGTGATTACGCCCTGGCCTTCTTGCATGAGGTCAACTGGTACGAGATTGCAAAACACCTGCTGCAAGAACACGCAGAGGCTTGATGCTACCTACCCCTAGCCTAGGGGTAAAAAACGCCCCTAGGCCCGTTTAAACCCGTTTTGAGAGGATGTTTCCCATGCTTCGCACAATCGCCTATCGTTCATGGTCTAAAGCTATCCCCGTTTTCTACGTCGAATCTGTCCCCGGTGACGGGGGGAAGGACTGGGGATACACGGACAAAGCAGACAAGGCTATCCATCTGTCCCCGTACTGGCAGCGTAGGTTTGCCAGTGACTGCCGCATAGCCGGTGCAACCTGTAACTTTTTGGAGGTTTCCCATGCATGACGACCAGAACCTGATTCCCGCTGCTAACTGGCAGACGCAAGCCCGAGGGTCTAATGACCAGGAATATCAGATTTACCTGACCTTCGCCAATGACGGCAAAGGTGGCGACATTACCCGTGGTGGCGCTCCCCTGTTGACCTACGACGAATGGATGGCAGCATGACTACACATGACACCGAGCCCCGTATGGAGACAACCAAGCGTTTCCCCCGCACACTGGCTGAGGCTTTCCCCAAGTCCTACCCCGATCAGTTCTACATGATGCAGGGTTACAAGCCCCGGATGATGCACCCGGACCTGCCTGTGGTCCTCATGTGTGTGTTTGCTGCCGGGTTTGTAGTGGGCCTACTGGTGGCAGGGGCTTGACAGCCCCCAGTCGGTTCCTATAGGATTCTGACCGTTGCTGTGGAAGGCGACATGAGAGCCGTTAAGTCTAGTCCTGGCCCCTTTGCGGGGCAGCCCTTGGTAACAGGGGTGCTTCCACCGGGGCTAGTCTTAGCGGCTTTTTTGTTTCCTAACTTAACAACCGCCCATGCGTCGGGGTCAACACGGCAGGCATGGGGGATAGCCAGTACTGTGGGTAAGCCTGAGACACTGGCAGGGGTGGCGAAGATAGTGCCCCAGGCGAACGACTGTCGGGTATGTGCGGCTCCGTCCAGCATTGAAGGCTAGTCCTCTTCACTGAGGAGGGCTAGGTTTTGCTCACCATCCAGCATAGGTGTAGGTATGAGTAAACGTAAAAGGGAAAGAAGAAAAAAAAGAAATGAACAGTTCATACATAGACTAAAGATTAAGTCTATGAAGCTCGACTGGGTTGCCAAGTCATCAGTGATGAGTGACAACAAAGTAGCGGATATGCTGGATCTTGCTCACTGGACTTTTACACAAAGTCAAGCATGGAGGAAGTTAAGAAAACAAGCTGTTGATAAATATGGGACAACTTGCGCCAAGTGCGGTAGACCTCAAAGCCCAGGCTACCCGGTCAACATTGACCACATAAAGCCTAGAAGGTTTTATCCCGATCTGGCTTTAGACATTGACAACCTGCAACCACTGTGCGGCCCATGCAACAAAGAAAAAGGTAATGGCCCACCTGTGGATTACAGGAAGAACTTAAAAATCATAAATTAGAGAAGTTATCAGAAAAAAATAACTTTCCTAACTTTTGTATAGACGGAGGTTTCCATGACAAGAGATGAAGTGTTAGACAAGGCCAAGGCTGCTGGGCTGGTGGTGCAGCCCTGCGCTGATCCATCCTACATAGGCATACGCGCCTACAAGCCAGAAACACAAGAGGTTGTGCGTGTAGGTTCTAGTGGTGAGGTATACATCAGAGGCGATGATGGCTGGATGTACCAAGTAGGCACCATAGAAGATGTTGCTAGGTACGTGGAGTCCCTATCATGAACTGGCCTTTCCCGCCATTCCCCAACCCCCTAGACCGTTCAGGCCTACCCCCAGGCCCGGACAAGTTCGACCCTAGCAAGGACAAACATGAACCTGCCCCCTATTGACAAGAACATCCCCCTGCCTCAGAAATGGCCCTTCTCTGACATGAAGGTAGGCGACTCCTTCCTAGTCCCAGATGAAGTTCACAGAACAACGGTAAGCATTGCTGCCAAGCGGTACGGGGACAAACACAAGATGAAATTTACTGTCAGACTCACAGAGGACAGAAAACTTAGATGCTGGAGGATTGCATGACAGACAGAGAAGCAATGCAGAAGGCGCTGGAGGCGCTGGAGTTGTTAGCTAAGTACGAAAACCCGTTAACCAAGATACAGGTTCGTAAGCCCCGAGATGGTGGCCCGATAGTGACTGTATACCCTCATCAAGTTGCAACTGATGCAGCGGAACTATTGCGCGAGAGGCTGGCGCAGCCGGAGCAAGATCAATCATGACCACTAGTTGGTGGGACGTATTCCTGACCATCTCTGGCCTGTGTCTAGCTGTGTGGGTAGCTACTAAGCTGGACTTCCGGGGATGTGATGAATGTACGTATGACTGTGACCAGGGTAGGAACTGCCCTAGAAAGAAGCAACCATGAAAGACTATATAGATGAACGAGTGCAAGAACTACGTCAGCGGTACAAGGATACCTCTGACATACGCTGGCTACACCGCTACAACGAAGCCATGCACATACGTGAAAGGCTTGTCATACGACAGATCGACAGCGAACAAGATGCTGGACAGCGTGAAAGAAGGACAGTCCTATCCCCGGACCATCCTCAATCTTCTTCTACAAGCAACGGGTGATGTGCCATGACCAGAGATGAACTTATCAAGCTAGCCAGAGAGTGCCAAATGCCCTACCTCTGCCAAACCGGGGATGTGGTGGAACTAGAAAGACTAGGACGCTTTGCCGACCTTGTTGCCGCTGCCACGCGTGAGGAGTGTGCGAAGGTGTGTGAACATCAACCACATTGGAGGGCTTGCGCCGCCGCCATCAGAGCAAGGGGGCAGGGATGAACCGCGAAGACATCATCCGCATGGCCCAGGAAGCGGCCATCATGCCGCCGAATTGGGGCGCAACTGAAAATCAATGGAGAACACTTCATGACTTTGCTGCCCTTGTCGCTGCTGCCGAGCGTGAGCGCATCATCGCTGCGAATGCGCCTGAGATTGAGCGCATCAACGCATACATAAAAGAACTTGAAGAGGCTATGCCACCAAAAATTCTTAGAGCTATCCGAGCAAAGGAGAACACATGACCACTTGACAAGCATCATCTAATCATCTAACCTTCTAATCCTCCTAACTTTCAAAGGATGTTTCCATGAAATTCTGTGTTAACTGTGCCAACTTCAAGCTCAGCGACAAGCTAGAGCATCGCCCTGACCTGGGCCAATGCACCCGTATAGACGCCTCCAGAGACCCCGTAACGGGCGAATGGGAGGACGGACGTAGGTGGCAGTGGGCCAAGGTCGTCCGTAGCTCCTACGGGCCTCCTGGAGGCTCCTACTGCGGTCCTGACGGCAAGTACTGGGTAGCTAAGGAGGACGCAAATGTCTGACTTTGACCACTCTGTACGTAAACAAGCATGGTGGTCGGGCGACTCCCGCAAGGCTGCTAACGGTAAAGCTAGCGAGGTCATCCTCCAAAAGCTAGACATGATGGAAATCAAAGACCTGTCTGACAACGAAGCTGTCCAGATGGGTCATGTGATGGAGCCAGTCATAGGCAAGCTGGCAGAGCAAAAGCTCGGGGTCCAGCTTACAAAGATTGAGGAGTTCAGGACGCACCCGAAAGAGTCGTGGTTGCGTAGCCACTTTGACTTTGCGGGGGTAGAAAATGGTGAGACTATTCTGGTCGAGTGTAAGAACTACAACGCTGCGGTGCGCGGTAAGTTTGACAGCGAAGCTGGGATTGTTCCTGCTGCTGACATGGCTCAGCTGGTCCACGAGGCTGCGGTGTTCGGTGTTAGGAAGATTTACTTGGCTGTTCTATTCGGCGGTCAGGAATTCTTCCTTGCGCCTTTCACAATCACTGACGAACAAAAAGACGACCTCGTAAAGAAAATGGCAGTCTTCTGGGGGCACGTTCAAACACGCCAGCCCCTGCCTCCTAGCAGCACAGAAGAAGCTAAGCTGATGTTCCCCACAGCTATGCCTGACTCCACAGCCCTAGCTGACAGCACCCTGGAAGAATTGGCTACGCAACTGTTCCGCGTAAACCATGAGCGCAAGCAACTGGAGACAGCAGAGGACAAGCTCAAAGCCGCTATACAGGCACGTATGGGCGACAAGGCTGCGCTGGTAGACATAGCCGGTAACGTGCTAGCTACATGGAAGAACGACAAGCCAAGTCTCAAGTTTGATGCCAAGCTCTTCCAGCAATCCATGCCTGACATTTACAAGCAGTTTATGCGTGAAGTCCCAGGCCCACGTAAGTTCTTAATCAAGTGAGGTTCACATGAGTAACATCGTTCCACTATCAGACATAAGCCAAATGGCAGAGGTTGCTGCCACCAGCAAGATGTTCGGGTTCAGAAGCCAGCAGGAAGCCATGGCAATCATGCTCCTGTGCCAAGCAGAGAACCTACACCCTGCTACTGCTATGCGTGATTACCATGTCATATCTGGCCGTCCTGCCCTGAAAGCAGATGCCATGCTCGCAAGGTTCCAGCAAGCAGGCGGTACTGTGAACTGGAAGGTCTACACAGACGCTGAAGTTACAGGAGTGTTCTCTCACCCGCAAGGCGGAAGCCTAGAGGTAAGCTGGACTATGGCTCAGGCTAAGTCGATAGGCATTGCCAACAAGGACAACTGGCGCAACTACCCCCGTGCCATGCTCCGCGCTCGGTGCCTGTCAGAAGGCATCCGCTCTGTCTACCCTGGTTGCGTAGTCGGTGTCTACAGCGTTGAGGAAACTCAGGACTTTGAGCCTAAAGGCAAACCTGTAGATATGGGCACTGCTGAGCGGGTAGATGTTCAGCCCGTCATCGTTGAAGAGCCTGACGGGGCTTTCCCTCTCTACGTTCCAAACAATGACAAGCCCTACAACCGTCTACACACAGAAGAAGACTGGATTGCTGCCTATGCTGGTCTGGTGTCGCGTATAGCCTCTTCTGGCAAGCTCACAGCCTCTGAGAAGGACGGCAAGTACCTAGCCCTCCATGAAGTAAATAAAGAGGTTATAGAGGGTTTTAGCAGCCTTCACAGGGTCAAGCTAAAAGGTGAGGTGGTCAAAGCTGGAGGGCCGTCCAGCCCAAAGCTCCCGACATCCCTGTCAAGTATGGATTCGCTACCAAGCGATCCAGAATTCTCGGACATCTCCGAGAAGTAGGACCGCTAACTCAAAAGCAGTCTTATGAACTCTACAGGGATACAAGGCTTGCAGCACATATCGAAGTCCTTCGCAGACAAGGACATCGAATCTTTACAGAAAATGTTAGTCAGGGTGGGTCGGTCTTTGCCAGATACCACTATCAACCATGAAAGGAAGAGTATGAGTGAACACAAGGAAATGCCCGGCAAAGGCGTCCTGTTCTTTGAGCCACATGAGAAACGAACAAGCCCTAAAAGTCCAGACTACAAAGGGTTCATCATTCTTGAGATGGACTACAAAGCCGGTGACAAAGTAAAGCTGTCTGCCTGGGAGAAGAAGACCAACTACGGAACCCTCTACTCCCTGTCAGAAGACAACTGGTCACGCAAGCAGAAAGAAACTCCACGCGAGGTTCAGTCTGGCTACCAGAAACAGAAGAATGACTTTGCTTATCGGGCCAGGGAGGATGATGTCCCTTTTAATTAGAACGGGACTATAATGGTCGTACATCCACAGCACAGGAGTACGGCGTGTCTCGTTCTAAGGAATGTTTCAAGTGCAAAACCGTCAAGCCACTAACTGAGTTTTACAAGCACTCAATGATGGCTGACGGTCATCTCAACAAGTGCAAACAATGCACTAAAAAAGACGTAGGAGAACATCGTGAGCGAAATATTGAGCGGATTCGGGAATATGACAGGAGAAGAGGCAAGGATCCAGATCGAATCAGACTTAACGTCTCCGTTACAAGGGCTTGGAGAGCGGAGGATAAACGCAGAAGCAAGGCACATGTTGCAGTTAGTCGAGCAATTAGGCAAGGTACTCTCGTTAGAGCCTGCTGTGAAAGATGCGGTAATCGACAGAGCGTTGCACATCACGACGACTACGATAAACCTCTTGCTGTTACTTGGCTCTGCCAACCTTGCCACAAACAACGACACAAAGAACTAAAAGAACAGTTCTGATGGCGACAAAGACATCACCCACACAGAGGAGTCTCGCTTACCTGCGTGAGCAGGGCTACCACTGCGAGGTGGTAGAGAAGTGGAACAGCTTTACCAAGCAGAGGAAAGACCTCTGGGGGTGGTGTGACATCCTTGCTATACGCAAGGGAGAAGTGCTGGCAGTGCAGGTCACAGCCTCTGCTGTCAGCGACAGGATAAAGAAAATCATGGCTTCTGACACACTAGCTCTCGTCAGAGATGCTGGTATCAGAATCGAAGTTCACGGCTGGCGCAAGTCAGCAAAGACAAACAAGTACGTTTTAAGGATAGAGGACATCTCATGACTCAGCAAGTAGAAATCAAACCATCACAGAAGGCAGTGGATAAGGGGCGCAATGCTATCGAGTACAGCCAGAACCTTGTTAACATGAGCTTGCAGCAACTGTGGAACATCGCGTACACATCCGGCTATGAGGATGCTGTAGCGCAGCTTAGTCAGCCAGCAGATGCAACCTCGCAATGAGGTGAGTTAGGACGTTGACCGGGGGGACAACGGTGCTGGCATCCCCCCTCCACCTAACTCGGAGCAAACAATGACAGAAGAAAAGAAACCACATATCTTCTTGGCGACCCCTATGTACGGAGGCCAATGCACAGGCTTCTTCACACAGTCACTCATCACCACCACAAAGATTCTTGCTGATAACGGAATAGACCTTTCCGTTTCCTTCCTGTTTAACGAGTCACTGATTCAACGTGGCAGGAACTTGCTAGCTCACCAGTTCATGCAGAACGAGTCAGCTACTCACCTGATGTTTATAGATGCAGACATCAAGTTCAATCCTGTTGACATCGTTCATATGCTCAGGGCAGACAAGGACATCATCTGCGGCATCTATCCCAAGAAGGAAATCAACTGGCATACAGTTGAGAAAGCCGTCAAGGAAGGTGTGCCTGTTGACCAACTCAAGAACAGGACAGGCAGCATGGTGGTCAACCTCGTAGGCTACGAGGGTGAGGTCACTGTGCCTATGGGCGAACCTCTGGAAATCTGGAATGGCGGCACAGGCTTCATGATGATTAAGAAGGAAGTCATGACGAAGATGAAGGAGTATCTTCCTGCCTACGTCAATGATGTGAAGGTGCTGTCAGGTCAACCTGTAGACAACATCACTGAGTACTTCGCTTGCGCTATAGAGCCAGGGATAAACCGCCTACTCAGCGAAGACTACTACTTCTGCTGGAAAGCCAGAGCTTGCGGTATCAAGATATACGCAGCCCCGTGGGTCAACCTGGGGCATTTCGGGTCGTACCTTTTTGAAGGTGGCCTGATGCCTAACGCTTCTTAGCAGTACGTGCAGACTTGCGGAAAGCCTCGGCAGTGGGATAGCCCCGCTGTCCAGGCTTCTTCGCAGGCAGACCTGCTTTCCTGCGCTTGTTGATGTTGTAGTACAGGCCGCGCTTAGCTTTAGGTGTCTTCATCTGCATCCCCAACGTTTACGCGCAGCCTTGCCACGCTCACCTGTCCACGACTTGCTGCGAGCGCAGAAAGCCTTCTGACGAGGGCCAGACTTGGTAGGAGCTTTGAGCTTGCTACCAGTAGCCTTGTTGTACTTGGCCCTACCCTTAGCAGTCAGACCACCGCCAGCTTTGACAGAGAGCTTCTCACCCCTGCCTACAGAAAGACTTGGACCCTTTTTCCTAGGCATGGCACATCCCTTTACATTCGGCTTCTACATCATCTAGCCTACGCATCCAACCCTTGCCAAATGTGGCAAAGGTATCCAGGCTGCGGTAGTGCTGCTCTCTGTAGTGGCAGAACTCAGCAATGATGCTCACGGGTTCTTTCTTCCAGATGGCTAGCAGGGTAACAGGGCCGATTTTGCCGTCCTGAGCTACTCCAACAACCCGCTGTAGAAATTGACTAGCCCTGCCAGGACCAGCGTTAACGGCACAATCAAACACGCAAAGGTCAACACCACCAGGAAGGTCGTCGCCGCGAACAGCATCCCAATACCTTTTCTTGTAAAGAGGAGCAACCAGATCAGGGGTGAGAGAGCGCATCTCAGACTCAGTCGCAGGCTTGCCTGTCCATTCTTCCCATACACGCTTAGTTACCCCCAGGTTGGTCATGCCGCCTGGATCAGACGGATGGTTGACGTATCCACCCTCGTACTTGAGTACGTGAGCTAGAGCTTCTTCCCAATTTTCTTTCATTTTTTCGCCATCATTTCTGTCTTTGCTTGCGAGCCAGCAGACGAGCCAAAGTAGTAGGCAATGATGCCTGTCCATGCCGTTCCTAGCGAGCCTAGCATCATCAGGATAGCCGGGTTGTTGCTGTCGATCTGGTTAAAAAACATCATCACCATGATGCCAAAAAAGCCAACAGTAACAGCAGCAGCCAAGATAGGAGGCATCATCGAGCGGGTGGTAGCCTGCATCTCACGGGCAGACTTGCGGTCATCGACAGCCAGCTTTTCAAAGTTCAGACCGAGTTCCTGAGCCTGCCTCTGCAACTCAATCTCGGCAATCTTGATCTGGGCTACTTGGTCAGCAGTGAGCTTGTTGTTGGAGATAAGGTCGCCAACCTTGTCCTCATCTACGCCTATAGCTTTGGAGATGGCAGACACAGCCATGCCAGCAAGAGGCCCGCCCAGGGCAGAGGCAACTGTAGGAGCTATCTGTTTTAGCCACTCCATGATTACCTCGCTGTCGTTACTGTGTTGTCACCCTTAGTGACCTTGACTATCTTGTCTTCGACAATAACCTGCATAGGTTGCTCTGACCTGTCTAGCTTGTCGAGCTTTTCTATCAGAGACTTGATAACTTCAAACTCAGGTTTTTCCTGCTTGGCAGAAGCCCCTGCAATGCCGTTGAGCATGGCAATCAGGGCAGTCAGGGCTGCGCTGACAAGACCGATAACGGCAGCAATCTTGGACTCTTCCAGCATCAGACTAGCGCCCACACCGACGATGACAATAGCTGTGATGTAAGCAAGACCGTGCTTACCTATAGCCTTGCCAGCAACTTCCTTGGCAGTGCTATTTGCTTCCAGGCGGTTGAGTTCTGCTTGCGCCTGTGCCTTCAACAGCTTGATGTCATCCATATCAACCCATACCCTCTCCGGGGGTTACGTACAACTCTGGCGAGTCATTTTCAGAGATGACCGAGATGTACGCAGGAGTAGATGCGTTGCACTGTGGGCCGGTAAACACGAACATATGCCCAGGTGGGATGGGGATGGTGTAGGCTGCGTTAGCGCCTGCTCCTGTCGGCAGAACAGCGTTGGTCGAGGTGGCAGCAATCGTGATGTAGACAGGATGACCAGTGCCGTTTGTCTTTTCGTGAGAAACAACTAGGTACTGATTAGACGGACTGTCTGCATACAGCGTGACGGTGTTTGCAGTGGCCCCGGCAATGACCTTGATGGTCTTGCCCATAGGCTGAAAGGCAATGTTATTAGCCATCAGTACACCTTCTTGCCACCACCAGAGGTAGGACTCATCTTGCGGGAGAAGTAGTCGTTAGGCTGGTCAATCTTAAAGTTCCAAGTTGACTGATAGCCTGGAGGCAGCTTGCCCGACTGATACTCACCGGGCGAGGACAGACGGTTCTGGATCAGACCAGTACCGATTTCAGGGCTGCACTTAACTGTCTTGACCTTTGGTATGAACTTCATTTCTACTCTCCTTGGCGCGTACTACAAGATACGCAAAAATCACAAAAATTGCTAGTGTAGAAACACGCTCCCACACCGGCCCCCACATCACCCAGCAAGCTAGACCACCGCTGCTGAGCAGGGCGAGGATGGTGATGAGTCGGTCCGAAATGACTTCCAGACCAAGCCTGACAAACTTCAAGATTTGTGCGTCCATGATTCAACCCTCTATGTTGTGATAGCGGGATAATCATATCATCACATATCTTTCTCGTCATCTTCGTCTGTCAGGAAGCCAGACCCCCACTCGTCATCAGAAATCTTCGCCTTCAACTGCTCTAGCTTGAGCGCCCTGTCCACCACCTTCATCTTCTCTGTGATGCTGGCGGTATCGTCAATCATGACAGCCGACAGAAGCTGGTTGATGTGCTTCTCAAGCTCAGGATTGATGCCTATCTTTTTCTTGCTCATCGCTTAGCCTTGCGCTTGGCCTTGCGAGCCACGTTCAGGGCGATAGCAACAGCTTGCTTCTGGGGACGACCACGCCTCATCTCACGAGAGATGTTCTTGCTGACCGTCTCTTTAGAAAACCCTCTTTTTAGCGGCATGATTACCTCTTGCTAGAACGCTTGTCCTTGCGAGCCGTATTGCGCTGACGTTGCAGGGCGCGCTGAGCGTCCTTGCTGCCACGCAACTCATTCTCACCACCCTTGCGGGTGTCTTTTTCTTCCAGACTTTCTTTCATGGTCTACTCCTGTGGTTGATTACTTCTTGTGGCCTCTGCTGTGCCAACAGCGGTTGGAACACTAACACTGGGCGGTATGGGTCTTGTTGACAACAAACCCTTTTGAATGTCCCTGGCGGTTGCGCCACGAGTTCCAAGCATAGCCGCACCAATGTCAGCCCCGGTTCCCAGCGCTTTACCAACAACAGTTTCACTTGCGCTGGCTTTTCCAGCCGGTTCCCACAAAGCCCGAATCTTTAGGGTTCTACCCAGCTCTCCAAGCTCGTCAATGTCCTTGGCCGATCTACGCAACACATCCTTTTTGCCTCGCAACATATCTCCTAGTCGCTCAAGACTGATGTTGCCCTGCTCAATCCCTCCTGTCCGATACAAGTCTTCAAGGATGACTGTATTACGGTACTTAGGATTCAAGTCAGCAAGAGCAGTCTTAAAAGCAGGGTTGTTCTGGGCTACAGCGTCATCTATGAGCCTGACAAACTCATACATCTCGTGAGCAGTTCCCCTGTTAGATGCGCTTCTGGCCCTACTGGTGACGGCATTCCTGAGACGCTGTAAGTCATCTCCAAGAATAGATGGGCCACCTGCTTTTATCTTGTTGATGATGGTGTCAGCAGCCTGTTTAACGGTTGAGACGCCAGCAACACCAAGCTGTTGTTCATAGTCCAGCAAGTTCTGCAAAGATTGTTGAACGCTTGGATCAACAGTAAAGGTTTTACCTTTGTACAGCTTGTCGTATTGGGCGCCCAAATCATCAAGCCTAGACTTAATAAACTTCTCGCTGATTTCACGAGCCTCTTTGCCAGTTCCACCGCTTGCAAGACGGTTGGCAAGTTGTTGATTGTCTTTTCCAGTGAACATCTGTCCGTATGCGGGAGCAGCCTGTTCCTCTCTAACTTGAGAGGGAGAGATTTTGAAGCCAAGCTCTTCTGCTCGCCTAGCCGCTCTTTCGCTGGTAAATGTTGGTCGTCCAACCGCAGCTTCAGCAGCAATTCTTCCAAGTTTTGGAGCAACGGCACCAAAGCCAGCCTCTCCAACGATTCTTGGCATACCCATTTGTTCTGCTGCTTGTCCTCCGGCTTGAGAACCTCCTGTCAAAGCGGCGGTTCCTAGAGTTCGCTTAGTAGCAGGAATAGCACCTAAAGTTGTTCCAAGAGTCTCTGCAAGAGTTCCCGCTGCCCGTGTTGGAGCAGTAGGAATCATCTTTAAACCCCTGCCAGCAACTTGCAGAGCTTTAGGTCCAAATGCGCCAGCAGCGCCTCCGACTCCAGCAGCAGCGCCTACAGCGGAAGGAGAAAACTCAGGCTCTTCTGGCCTCGTAAAACCAATAAAGTCAGCAGCTTTCTCAGATGCGCTACGAACAGCTTCTTTTGTTTCCGGTCTGCTAGGAGTTGCTCGTTGACGAGGATAAATGCCAAACGCAGCGCCACCACCCTGCCTAGACTCAGGAATGTCTGAGTACGGGTCTGCAACTTTGCCTTTTACTGGCAGGTCTTCGTATCCGTTCATCACAACTCCTGTCCGGTTCTTTCTTTGAACCTACGCTTTACAGCGTCCTCATCTTTTCCTGCTGAAATTGCGGCTTTTGCTGCCGCTCTCTCATTTTCAATGTTTGATGTTTGAGATGGAGGTGTCACTCTTGTTTCAGGCGCTGGCGGGGTTTGTGTGTCACCTAAAGCAAGACCATTCGCAACAGGAGGAGCGCTGACCAACTTAGTCATCTTGTCGCTAAGAGGTTGCTTTTTCTTCCTAAGGGTACTCAAAACGTCATTGACGTCAAACGGGACAACCTTGTCTAGCTGCTCAAGAATTTGCTTGGTAGCTGCCTTTTGTTCAGCAGTAGCTCCAGGCATCTTGTCATGAACCCTGACGCCAGTTTGAATTTCTTGCTTAACACGAGCGATGTATAGCGCCATGTTGATGGCGTTGTCTCCCGGCCCCGGACGCAAAGAGTTAAACGAGGCGATGCTTGCCTTTGTTGCTCCGCTTGCAAGACCTTGAGACTCCATCCTTGAGAGCGCCGCACCAAGCTGGTCGGACACCTGCTGGAAAGCCCGGTTCTCTTTGGCGGTTATTGCTCGTCCAGCAAGAGACTCTAGGCTTCCAAGAGATGTAGCTCTCTCTACGTTGAGAAGACCTGAGAATATTGGCAACTCTGCCGTCTGAGGAAGAGCAACAATGTTTGCCAAGTCAGCAGCAGCGTTCTCAATGTTTCCGTAAACACGAGATGCAAACGTGAGAGCGTTTTGACCAGCAGACGCGCTCTTGCCTGACATCGGCAAAAGTTTAGACCCTGGAGGTGTTTGTACTTCTGTCACATCACCAGTGGCCGTGTTAATGCTGTACATCTTTCCTGACTGAGCGTCTTGGAAAATTTGCCCTTTGCCTGCTGGTTGGCGAGATCCAATCATTTGCTGGCGATAAAGAGCCGTCTGCTTCTTTTCCTCTGCTCTTTGCAGTTCTTTACGAACAGTGTCCATCCTTCTGCGAGCGTCAGTCTCTTGCTGCTCCAAAAGTTTGATCGTATTTGGAAGCCCAAATTTTTCAATGTTGGCAGCAATGAAATCGGCACCCTGCTGTAATGCATCCATCCTTGCTTCAATGTTCTTTTGGCTAACAGACAGGTCTGCTCTTTGAGACAACTCAGACAAGCGGTCACGCAAAATCTTGCGCTTGTTCTCAAGAGCTTTGACGTTGTTAAGGAAAATATCTTTTTCTTTCTTGTACAGGTCAGACCTGCCTTTTTGGTAGCCTTCAAGCATCCCATTCATGGCAGACATGGCAGCTTGCGAATTTTGCTTTCCTCCAGCGCCCAAAGCAAAACCCGCAATGTTGATGAGAGCGAACAGTTGCGCCATATCACCAGCAGTCTCCTTTGTCGGGATGAATGCTGCGCCCATCATGTCTTCGTCTATTTCTTTGGCTTTCTGGAACTCAGGCGAAGTCTCAATTTCTTGCCTTTTTTCAACAAGAGCTTTTGACTTTTTTTCTAGCTCGCCTCGTTCTATGCCAAGCCTTGAGCGTTCTCTTTCAGCCTCAAAAGCCGCCGATTCTTTTGTGGCGGCTTCTCTTTTTGCCCGAATAGGAGCAATGATTGAGTCTTCACGAGAGATGATGTCAACAATGTCGGGAGTTGCCCCGAGTGACTTCATTGCTTCTTTAGATAGCTCATTCATTCTCCGGGCCTCCTAATAGCGGTTTGCTGAGCAGGCGCTGCCGTACCACCAAACACTCGCATGATGTTGTTCATGTAGCTAGAGGTCAGTTGGTTGACGTACTGGTCAGCCTGGATGCCCGCACGGATAGCACCCAGAGCAATCTGGTCGCCTATACCAGACAGCTTCAGACCGTAATCAGCCTGAGACTGGAGAAGCTGCTGACGCACAGCCTCAACCTGTCCAGCAATCTGAGCAGCACCAACACCACCACGAGCTTGAGCGCCTTGAGCCAGCTGAGCCTGAACAGCTTGCAGCGATTGCTGAGCTTGGGGAGTAAGTTCACCGCGAGCAGCTTGAGCCTGTAGCTGCTGACCCTGCGCCCGGTAAGGAGCGGCAACAGCTTGCATCTCTGCCTTGCCTGCCTGACCTTGACGAGCAGCGCCGCGAGCCTGCCTGCCACCTATAAGGGCTTGCAGTCCAGCAATGCCGAGCCTAGTCGGGTCCATCTTGTCTATGCCGAGTGCGCTACCAAGACGACCTAAGCCAGACGGCTCCTCGCCAATCCGTCCTGTAGGCATACCGCCTAGCTGGAAACCTTCTACAGCAGGAGGCAGGTTGGACGGAAAAGATGGGGTTGGACCAAAAGATACTTCTGGAGCTTGTGGGGGAGCGGCAGAAACGGGTGCAGGAAGAACTCCACCAGCGATGGTAGGCTGAGCAAACGTAGGCTCTGGATAGCCCATTTGATAGTCTGCTGCTGGGCCACCTTCTAGATATAGCGCAGTTCCCTGTGGGTCAAAGCTAGAACGCCCCATATCTGCCATGTAGCCTTCTGAAAAATCAGACTCTACTTGGTAAGACGGGATGCCAGTGTCAGCATGGGGCTTGCCAGAGCCGCCTCTGGCTTTAAGCAAAGCCGCTTCTTGCGGAGAGATGTAGGCAAGCATCTCCCCTTTCGGGGCTTTTGCTTGCAACAGGGCTGCAATCTTGCGGGTATCGCTACCCAGACGAGTCAATTTCTTTACTTGTGACATATCACAGTCCTAACGCATCTTTAAGCCGCAATGAGGCTTCGTTCCAAACATTTCTGCGCGGTTTTCCGGTCTGCTGACCCTCGATTTCACCAGCGCCACGGTAAGAAGTCAAACCAGAAACAGGGGAAGACGGGAACAAAGGTGGGGCTAGAGCCTGACCCAGTGTCGTGACGGTTGGGCCAAACGTATCCCCCCTGCGACGACCACCAGAAATGAAGAAGTCTCGGATATATGGCGTGACAACTGGAGTTGGTTGTGCAACAGCCTCTTCTGCGACAACTTCTTCTGGCAAAGTCTCGGCAACAGGCTCGTCTACAGGGGATTCTGTAACAGTTGGTTCTTGCGGAAACACATCTTCAGTTACAACTTCACCGCCAGCATCAATAGCGACATCTTCTGCAACTCCAGGACCGGCAACTTCTTCGCCAGCGCCAGGAGTAACCTCACCAGAAACAGCAACTTCACCCGTTCCTGGAGCTTCCGCACCGCCACCTAAACCAAAATCAGTTCCTCCAGCGCCAGGAACATTAACATCAACCGCTCCTGGTACTGTCTCTGCCTCGCCACCAACACCAACTCCACCACCGCCTAATTCTTGACTAATTTGGTCGGGTATTGGAATTTCTTGGGTGGAGGGCGGGGTGATTTCAGCGCCTATATCTGGAACGGTGCCCACAGGAGCGCCAGAAACGTCAATTTGACCCCCAGAAACAGGCTCAGAAACCCCTGGAATAGCCTCTACAGGGGCTGTTGGGGCCACCGTAATCGGTTGTCCTTGGCTTACATCACCTCTACCAGCAGATATAAGGTCAAGAATGTTGATTTGTTCTGGAACAAACGTAGATGGAGCGCCAATCGTCGCTACATTTCCACCTGTTGTCGCCTCTGTCGTTGTATCAAACGTTGGCCTTGTTGCAGATGACCTAATGAGAAAACCAGACTCTCCACCGCCAGTAGCGGTTTCATACCTTATCGGAGTTTTTGTGTCATTGGGGTCATAACTTATCAGGTAGCTTGCTGTTTTTCCGTCTGGAAGAGTTACTTGAATTTCTCTTTGAAAAAATACGTATCCATCTTCTACCTTTTCTTCTACTGGTCCAGCAATCTCATTTGCCCTGGGCTGCATTTCAGGCATTGCCTCAACCGCTCTCGCAGTTAAACCGCCTGGACCAGCTAGCTGCTCACCTCCGCTGGTAATCAACTGGGCTACATTCTCTGCGCCAGGAACAAAGACATCTCCAACCTGAACGGGAGCAGAGGCAACCGGACCAACAAAACCAGACTCACCAGCAGTAGGAGTAGCCCTGTTTACTTCTTGCATGAACCCAGAAGCACCACTGAGGAGTGCTTGTATAGGGTCTGCGCCAGCACCTATAGCCCCCAGAGCCTGACCAAGCTGAGCGCCTGCACCGCCAGCAGTACCAAGCCCCTGCTCCTGCGCTGCAAGCATCTGCGTCTGTTGACTGAACGGGTCTGTTTCAAGCCCGACAGCAGTACCAATATCCCGGCCTACAGAACCAACACCACCAGCAAGAGCGCCGGTAAGAGCGGCTTGGTCAACATCGCCACCAGTCAGCGCAGCAGTGACAGCAGAGGATGCAGAGGAAGCAACAGCGTTGGCAACTACGTTTTTGAAAGCAGAGTCTGCCATCACATCTGCAACAGCAGTGCCCACAGTGTTAGCAACAGCAGGAGCAACACCAGCAGTCACAGCGCCCTTGATAGCGCCCTCTAGGAAGTCACCGCCCTGAGCCTCTGCAAGAGTGCCTTGAACAATAGCAGAGCCAACAACAGCAGCGGCAGTTCCCGTCAAACCTAAAGCAGAGCCTATCGCTGTTCCAATGCCGGGAGCAAATAGAGATAGTCCCATCGCAATGATGGGCATCAAGTCTCCGAATCCACTCTCTCTTTTTTGCCTTGCAGCTTCAACAGTTGCTAACTGAGACTGAACCGTAGGTATTGCTTCTTGATATTTTTGGTTTATTTGATCTTGTGTAAAGCCACTTTTTCTTAAAAAATCAACAGAATTTTTTAAAGAATTGGATGTTGCTCCAATGTAATCATTGAAAATGTCTCGTGCAAAGTTGTTGGACACATACTGAATAGGATCGGCCATTGCACTCTTGACCAAGCTATTTGCTTGGCCCATGACCATCATCCTTCTCTGTGGGCTGTCGCTTCCAGAAACAAGTAAGTCTTGAGTTCTTTCGTACAAGTTAGGAATTGCCTTAACTTGTTCTACTGTGTATGCAGTTCCTACGTAACTCATCTCACACTCCCAGCGCAGCAGCTATCTGTTGATGGATGGTCTGATGCACACCGATCCAATCGTAAAAGTCATCTTCAACATTCCAGTCAGCGTCGATCAACTGGAACGGGTTATCCAAGTTCAGAACACTAGCCAGAGACTCATGCTCTTGGTTATGCACGAAAAGCCAATCGTCTAGGTTGGACGGGTCAGCATCAGTGATAGGGTACTTAGGGATAAGGATGCCCCTGTCTGCCAAAATTTCGTAGAACAACTGGTGCTGCACCCCGTTCTCAAACAGGAACTCGCCCAGGCCATCCCTGTCTCCGAACTTGACGTAGGACAGAACCTCGAAATTCACTTGTCAGCCTTGCCATCTAGCTTGTCGAAGATGCGCTCACACATATACTCGATCCGCTTGACCGCATCACTGAAGTCTTCTCTGCGAACAAAATCGTTGTGCATGGTCTGACTGATGTCCCGCACATCTGACTTCAGGTCACGGATAGCATCCCAAATGACTTTGAGCATCCAGCCGCCTAGAGCGCCAGAGCCTGCGATTACCATGTTGAACAGTTGCTGGTTGTCCATTTACACGCCGTAATAAGGAATCTTCTTTAGCACACCGCCAATGCTGATGACGATGTAGCCTTCTGGGACTAGCTGCAAGCTGGAAGTTGCAAACGTAGCAGAAGCGTTGGTTGTGTTTGTCACAGAGATGTTTGCCGTGACCTCTCCGCTTCCAATCGTCACATTGCTAAGCGTCAGGTTGCCTACAGATGAGGTAGTGCTGCCTAGCGTGATGGTTGCGTTACCAAGCGTAGCCGTGCTGTTCTGTAGCTGAGCATTTGTCACGCTGCCAGTAGGGATGGCGGCAACCACATTTCCGGTAACAGCGGTGATGCTTCCACCAGTGATGGCTACGTTGTTGGCATCCTGGGTAGACATCGTACCCAGGCCAGAAACAGCAGAGTTGGCAATAGCTATCGCAACATTGGCAGCAGCGGTAATGCGTCCTTGGGCATCTACAGTGACTTGCGAAACCTTGTCTGCTGTCCCGTAAGAGCCAGGGGTAACAGCAGTGTTTGCAAGGTTGATGGTGACATTGCCTGTAAGCTGACCACCACCAGACAGAGCAGTGCCAGCAATGACGTAGGCAGTGTTGGGAGTAGCGCCTACATCTGTAGGTCCGAGGACGACAACACCCGTCTGACCGTTGACAGAAAGAACAGAGTCTGTGTTGTCAATCTTTTGCCAAGCCGTACCGTTAAACAGGGCTATGTCGTTGACTTGCCAATCTGTGATGCCGTCTAGGTTGGTGGTGCCAGCGACAGAAACAACGTAGTAATCACCTTTGTTGCCAACTCCAGACGCAAGCGTAGGCGTGTTCGTGGATGCATTCCACGTACCCTTGTAGACAAGAGCGCCTATAGCGTTTTGGAAGGAGCTGACAGTCTTTAGCATGATTACGAACCGTCGCCAGGAGTGATGTAGACAACTGCACTGCTGCTGCTAGTCACGCCTGTGAAGTATGCGTTGGGAGTGAAGGTCAAGATTTCGTCAGTACCAGCAAGCAGCGGGATAGATTCTGCGGTGGTGGTAACAGCAACAGCGGCACTGTTAGCGGTGGCGGCAGTGGTTCCTATACCCATAAACACAGTCACAGAACCAGCGTTGAGGATGCGATACTGATTACCACCAAGAGTGGTGGATACTGCCTGTACGGGTGTAGGAGCAGTGGCAGCAGCGGTAAAGACTACCGTGTTGCCTGTGGGTGTGAAGGGTGAGTTAACCATCAGGCACTCCAGGGCAGCGGGGGAGTAACAACAGGCGGGTTGATCTGATTGTTAAGTTGCTGGATAACAGCCTCTTCCGTGGCTTCTTTGTCTACCCCGTTAGCCCACACCCAGCCAAGAACTTGGTCTTGAGTCAGGTCTTCGTAGGGGGTAAAGCTGGTGCCGGGTGCTGGCACAGAGCAGGTAGAGTAGACAGATGCGTTGTACGTCCCGTCAGTACCGGCGCAGGTCCAGTGACAGCAAAAAACAACATCTGCTTGCCCATCTGCATGAGGGTGGCAGTCCATTGCGGTAACAGTCCAAGTTACGGTCATGATTTACGCTCCTTTAAGGGTGGGTTGCTTTGTATGCGTCGAACTCGGCCTTGAGTTCTTGGATTGCGGCGGTCAAAGTTGCCACGAGGAATGAAGTGTCAATACCTTGAGGTTTGATGCTGCCGTCTTTGTTAACCGCATCTTTTTCGCCAGTTACAGCTTGATGGCAGACTTCAGCCAGTTCATGGGCAATGAAACCTTCACCAGCGGAACCGTCTACTTTCCAGTTGTAAGTGCAGGGCTTCAGTTGAGCAACCTTTGCCAGCGCACCAGTCATCGGCTGGACGTTTTCTTTCAGGCGGTAGTCGGAAGTCGTGTTGTACGCAACCGCAGTCGTGCCGTTCTGAGAGATGGAGCCAATCTCACCAGCGTCGTAATAAAAGGCGTGATACCGCGCACTTGAAGCTGTACCGTTGCCATGAAATGTGTTCAGTGCAGTGGCAGTGCCATTGAGAACCACCGTATGCCCACCCTGACCGGCTGCGGTACTCGTCGTCCCCACCAGCAAATTCCCACTGCTGTCGATACGGGCGCGTTCTGTTGCGTTAGCACTGCGGAAGATTTGAGTATCTGCGTCGTAATAATTCGTGGATGTACCGTTGAAATACAGGATGAACTGACCAAGGCTTCCACCACCTTGAATGTTCACCTTTGCATTGTCGGTGGTGCCCCCTAAAAGCAGGTTCCCCCCGCTTGTCAGCGTCATTGCTTGGGTGAAGGTGATGGCGTTTCCTGCGGTGCCGGAGGCGGCGGTAGACCAAACATGAGCGCCTTGGAACTGGTAGTAGTGGCTTGCGGCGTTGCCACTGATTGCGTACTTGAAGCCCGAGTTGAAATAAGCGTTCGCCATCAGATATGCAGATCGGTCGCCGTTCCAAACACCGTAGCCCTGCTGGAATACCTCAATCGCTCTGCCCTGACTCCACGCACTCGGCGTCACCCCAAGGCCGAGGTTGCCGGAGGAGTCGAGGCGCATCCGTTCGGTGTTAGCCCCGGCACAAAGAAACGCTAGACCGCCATCATTTAAGCCTTGAATTCCACTTGTAATGCCAGCAGGCTCAAATGCAATTTTGGCTGTAGAGGCCGTACTGGCGACAATAATATTAGCGTTATAGGTTGTATCAAGACCGCCGTAGACAACTAACTTAGCCGTAGGCGAACTCGTCCCTATACCCAGACCTGTGGAGGTCAGGCGCATTTGTTCGGAGCCATTGATGACGTACTCAAAACGAGCGCCAGCAGAAGCGCCACGAATAATCATCGTATTTGTGTCAGACGATCCAGCACGAAGCTGAACGTAACCAGATGCCCCTTGACCGCTAAAATCTCCACCAAGAGCAACAATGTTCCCGCCATTGGTTAGCGTCGTCCCATCAAACGTCAGCGCACTCCCACTGGTCAGGACTTTGCTGGCGTTGAGGTAGGCCACGCCGTTAGCTGTGCCGCCATTAAGCGTGACAGTGCTGGAGGTTGTCAGGGTAGTGAACGACCCTGTAGAGCCAGAGATGGGGGTGCCAGTGATGCTGCCGCCTGTCAAAGAGACATTGCCGCTTATCAGGTTCGTAACATTGCCGGTAGTGACATTGGCAGTCGTTGCTATGAGCGTAGTCGTGTTGACTGTCGTAGCGTTGGCAGTCGTCACCGTCACGTTTGTGATGGTCACATTCCCGCTAGAGATAGTCACGTTCGCCAACGTCATGTTGTTGAGCGTGGTAACAGTGTTGCCTAGCTGGATAGCCGTATTGCCCAACGTGATGGGCGTGTTGAAGTTGGCGTCCAACTGGGACAGCGGGATGGCAGACGTTGCTGCACCAAAAGAATACGGGACTGGCATTTAGAACCTCACTCTCAATTCGTGTTCCATCTCAAACGTGCTGACCACAAACCCTGGGTCAGAGCTAGTCAAGGTCAGACCTAGATACTTGCCGTATTGTTGCGCGTCTGACTTGTAAAGGAAATAGCTGTTGGTCGTGACCCATCCGATAACAACACTAGAGTTGTTGATCCACGGGATAACCTGACTTGCATTGTTGATCCACTGTGCAAAGTTCGCAAGCGTGTAAGGTGGGCTAGAGCCTTGTTCGCTATCTACAGTGATGGTGAACGTAGCACCCTGGTCAAGAATAGCTTCTACACCAAACTTCAGAGCCTGCTTGGTCCTGATAGTGTCCTGCATGGGGCTAAGAGCCGTCTGAATCATGCTGTTGATGGACGCTGTGCTGCTGTTGTAGAGCTTGTAGAAGTCCTTGTCGTCCACTCCGTAGAGGTTGATAAGGCCAGCAACCGGCAAAGAGGTCACGTAATCAAGCGAGCCTTGGCTTGTCAGGAACCACTTCTTGTCAAAAAACACCGCCTGCAACTGCCTAGGAGTCACGCCAGGAGGTGCGTATGTGAAGTTGAAAGCTGCACACAGAATGTTGTTGAGCAAGACCTGTCCACCCGTCACAGGAAGGGTGAAGTCTATGTTCGGGAAAATTCCGTCTAGCTGGTCAGACAGCTTGCTCGTGGTAGAACCAACCAAGGCATAAATGCCGTAATCATTCATGAACAAAACAGAGCGGAAGTACGGGAAGATTGCCCGTAACCGCCGAGTTCCTACGCTTGCGCTGACGTTAGTGTTCGTAAACAGCGTCTGACCTGTGCTGGACACCCGCAAGTCAGAGAAGACGTTGATGCTGTCGTCCCCAAAGATGTACAGGAAGTTGTTGGCAGAGACAAGAGCGCGAATGTTGCCGTGCAAAGTAGAGTCTGTAAGGGTAAAACTACCCGCAGACACACTTGTAAAGTCCGAATACGACCCCGCAGCAGAGTAGTAGACAGTCCGGCCAGAGGCTACCCAGACCCTGCCGGAGAACGTAGCTACGTCTACGATGTCGTTGAGGTTCACAGCAGCTATTGCAGTAGCTGCATTTGTGGCTCCACCGCCAGAAATAGTGACGGTAGTGTTGGCAATGTAGCCGCTACCAGGGTTGGTCATGATGACTTGCGTGACCTGACCCCCGGACAAGATGGCAGTACCGGCAGCATTTGTTCCTGTGCCGGTAATTGTGACTACCGTGTTTGCTGCATTTACGTAGCCAGAACCGCCGTTTGTGATGACTACGGCTACCGTTCCGGTCTTAAACGTGTTGTAACTGGCAATGGCAGTGGCAGTAGTTCCGCTAGGCGGGGCTGCTATCGTGATGGTGGGGCTTGCTGTGTAGCCTGTACCTGCATTAGTCAGGGTTATGCTGTTAACTTGGCCTGTAGCAACAACAGCAGTAGCCGTCGCAGCACCGCTGGAGAACGTGACACTAGGAGCAGTGGTGTAACCGCTGCCTGCGTTTGTCACGGTAACAGCTACAACTGCACCACCAGAAATGGTGGCAAAGGCTTGTGCTTGCGTACCGCCTGTTTGGTCAGGAGGACCAATAGTGACTCCTGGAACAAAGGTATAGCCAGAGCCGCCAGCAGTAACATCAACCGCAGAAATGCCACCAGAACCTGTACTGATGGTAGAAACAGCAGTAGCCTGCACCCCGTTGGCATCATTAGGCGCAGAGATGGTCACAGCAGGGGCGCTGACGTAGCCTGAGCCTGGGTTGGTAATGCCTATCGTGCCGACAGAACCGATGCTAACAAGGTTCGCGCCATCCCAGTCAAACAAACCCTTGCTTGGGTCGCCTATGATGACCCGCTCGTCTTTGTACTGAGTAGACGTAACGCCAGAGCCTGAAAACGTGCCAGCAGAGGCAATGTTTCCTATGCTGCTGCTAGTGATGTTTACGAACTGCGCCCTGCCATTGTCTTCAAAAGACAAAAGGTAGTCGTTGCTGTTGAGGTTTGCAGACTCTAACGCAGTGACTGTGTTGGCGGCTGTGATGTTTGCGCCTGCGCCAGTAGTGACTTTTGTCTGGGCTTTGACAATCTTGATGTTGCCAAACCCGATAGGCATAGCGTTCTCAATCCACGAGAACTCTTCCTCGTCGATAGCTGTCCTATTGGCCTTGGTGTTTAGGCCCTTAAAGTTCTTGATGACAGCATAGGACTTCTTTTGTTCTGCTGCTGCCATGATTAGTACGGATTAGAGTAGGGGTCCGGGATGCGCCGTGTGTACGTGCTGTTGAGTGCCGCCTGAATATTCTTGGCGTACTCTTGTTTGTAGATTTCAGCTTCCCCGTAGCTCTGCTCTTTGTACTTGGCTTTGTACGCAGCGTAGAAAGCTACAGGCGTGGTGTAGGGGTCAACAATCTCGTCAACTTGTGTGGTGGCTGACAGAACCAAAGGTTGCGGCAAGATGACCGTATCTATCTCACAAGGATAGACTTGGTCCGGCACCGGGCCGATGTAAATCTGCCCCTGTCCGTACATAGAGAAGCACACAGGACGCCCTGTGTAGTTCTGCCAGTAGCGCAGTTGAGCGTTAAAGTTTGTCCAGGGCAGGTAGCGCAGAGGAATTCGGCTATTGCCCCAGAAAACCGTCAGGTTCAAAACATCTAGCGTGTTCACGCCACCGGGCAGCGCAGACAGGTTGATGATTTCGCAAGGGCTGTCATACGTCAGCGTAGCCGTGCCGTCCGTGAACGGAGTGGAAGGCGGATAGGGCTGAGTGCCTGTAGGCCAGATGGGAACGGCAGAACCAAGAACACCACCGTTGGTGACTTGGTAGATGAAGATGCCGGAGAAGACAAAAGACCCTGTGGTGACGGTAGCGCCTGCTACCCAGGGAACCGCAGCCACCCCTGTAGACGACAGGGGGGTCTGGGTGATTTGAAGATTACGTAGACAGCCTGTATCTCTTACCGTGCGCTCTCGTGCCGAATTGATGTCATCCGTCAGTTCTTGATCTGACCAGAAGACACCGTTGGCATCGTGCAAGAGCCTACGGACTTCCGTAAGGTAGGAAGCAAGAGTAGCCATCTACGTTCCATTTTCTTACGCAACCCGCTGCTGGCGAGTGGCTCCCCCACCACGCTTTTCAACGTGGAGGGGTACTACACCAACCGCCGAGGGTAACGAGCGGTCTTCTTCAATAAGAGGCGCGTCAGAGATTACAAACTTTGACAGCCTCTCCAATCCTTGATCGAGTTCGGAGTGAAGCTGCACCCAACCCAAACGGGCTAGGTGCGGCTCTTTGTCTGTCTGGCCGTGACCAAAAATAAAGCCTGCTGCCGCTGTCGTGATTTCAACTGGTTTGCCGATAGGAAACTCTACCTGCTTGTAGTTGTACGTCACGACAAGAGGCTTGTCGCTTTTATTGGTAACGAAGACAGTTTCACTCATAGGTTCACAATGTCGCCGTAAACCGTGACATCACAAGTGCCACCACTGACAGCAGTATTGACTTTCACGAACAGAGCGCCAGCAGAGTACACCGTAGTCAGCGTACCCGAGGCCAGCGTCAAGTCTTGATAAGTCGAAGTGCTGCTCACGTTGGACAACAAGGTTGCGCTTGCTACTGCGTTAGATGCGTTGCCATCGCTGGAGGTCAGGATGGAAACGTTGGCAGTAGCAATGCTCTTGTTTGCGTTTGCAACGGTAATGCGGCGAACAATGAAGCTAGTGCCCGTGGTTCCCAAAGTGGCAGCAGCATTGCTGGTCGCGCCAACACTAACGGCTTGGCCCGATGCAATAGCGTAGTTACCAAATTGGTCTGGGTAGTCTGAACTTACATGGTTCGCTTGCATTGCAGACTCCTATCAGGTGTTGTACGTGCCGGACACAGACAGGCCACCGTTGGTAGCCAGCAAGGTCACGGTATCGCTAGACGCAGAGGTCTTGGCAAACACGTTTACACCATCAGAGATGATGACGCCACCAGTGTTAGCAGCAACCAGAGTGGTGTTGGCAGAGCCATTGTTGGCAATCACGCTGGTGTTCGCTTGCGGGAACATCAGGTAAACGCCAGCAGGAATGACGGTGCCGTTGCCAGTGCTGACAGCAGTAACGGTGGTTGTCAGGAAATACGCACCAGCAGTGTTGGTGGTGGCATTTGCCAGAATGATTTTGTTTGTGGACAGTGACATCTTCTACTCCTTACAGCGAGAGGTAGTTGTAGTTGCTGACCACAGTCATAGCTTTCGGCTTGACGTTGACGAGTTCTGCAATCATCAGAACTGCACCGACATAACCGATCTGCCAGTTCGGGAGGGTGGACTCAAAGCCCGTGAACACAAACGAACCTTGCTCGTGGATGTAGAGCGACAGGTAGTTGGTGTTCAGGAAGTACACGGTCCCTTCTGGGCAGTACGGATCGGGGTAGATCGGAACGCCAGCAACCATCAGGGCGCGGAACGCAGCCTGGGGGCCATTCGGGTCGCCATCAAAGCCCGAGCCGGGGGTGATGACGTACTGCTCTTGACCGACAAAGTCTTGAGCCAGCAGGGTCCAGGTGCCGAAACCGCAAACACCGAACGAAGGCATCTCAGCGCCGTTCTTAACGGTGCCGGAGATGTATTGCAGGATGTTCTGACGGGTCGGGTTCTTGGAACCAGCATCGTAGGACTTGGACCGCCACCAGCTATAGGTCGAGCGGTCAATGTTGCCGTAGGTGCCAGAGGCGCTAACGGCAGCAGGCAGACCGATGAACTGCTGGGTGTTGGTCGTGTTGTTGTACAGCGCAGTCGCCATAGCATCCATCATGACGTTGGTCGCATCATTCATGCGAGCTTCGATCAGGGGGATGATGGCTGCGTCTTGCTGAACTGCACCTTCCATACCGAGGAACGGCACGGGAGAAATCATCAGCTTGAGGTCGTACTCAGCGTTGTAAGCGCCTTGCTGGACGGACGGCTGAGCGAACGAGCCGCTGTAGTCAGACCATTGAGCGTTTACGAACTGAGCGCCCTGGACGGGCACAGTTACGGACGACACACCGCCGGAGGCTTGCTGACTGTTAGCAATCAGTGCCGCCATCAGAGGCGTCGAGTTATAAAGTTGAACAACCAGCTTAGGAATGAACGCACGCCGAGTGACATAAGTCAGTTCGGTGAACTGCGAACTACCTGTTGCCGGAAGAATACCGCCACCAATAGGCATGGTTCTCTCCTAGAAAAAAATACCCTCTTTTACAGTCCAATGGGTCGCATTGGTTTGCGAACATCATTGAGCGCTCTCACAGCTTCTTCACGGGCAGCAGTATTCGGGTTCTTCCAGAACTTGTTCAGGTCAAATTGCTTGACGGCTGAAGGTTGATAGCCGGAAGGCGTCGGCACTGCTGCCTGTTTCATCCACTGGTGATACTGTGCCGCAGTCTCATGATCGGCGATTTTCTTCTCCAACATGAGCTTCTCCACGGCATCAATCTCGTCTTCATTGTCTACTAGACCTTTTTTGACCAGAGACTGCCGACGCTTGTCCAGCATTTCCTGGGCTTCTTTTGCCTTCAGTTGTGCTTTGATAGCTTCGTTTTCCTGGCGCATTTGAGTCAGAGCGGAGGTAGTCCGGTCATCAATCTCAAGTTCAGGAATTGGCAGATCGGGATTGACCTTCTTGGTCATACGCAAGAAGTCCTTGCGGGTTTCTGGGTTGTCAGCGAGTCGCTGAGCCAGTGCCGCAAGCTCATCCCGAGCTTCTGGAGAAAGATTTTCTAGAGACATTTGTTACCCTCTTTATACGATTAAATGACTTTTTTGCCGTCGCCCGGCTTCTTCACGGCCATGCCAGTCTTGCCAACTTTGTTGGGAGCAGACAGACCGCCGAGTTCGGCAAAGCGCGGGGTGTTGGTGATAACACCGTGCTGTTGATTGTTGTCGGTGGGGCGGCGGGGAGCAGCAGCGCCACGAGGTTTGAAGAGGTCCAAAATATTCTCCTTTGCCTTAGTGAAGGCTTTGCCACAGCTTGTTGCGAACGATGTCAGCGACCGTCTTGCCGTCAACGCCGTAAATTTTCCCTAGCTGTCTAAAAGAAAATTTCCCTGTTTGAAATTCTTCACGAATTTTACGCACAGAGTCAACAGAAAGCTTGTTTCGTCCATGCTTTTCTCCAAAAGCATGATTGCCACGTTGTCTTTGCTCTCGGTCTACAGCATTCTGCTTGTAATCTCCAAGATAAAGATGCTCCGGGTTTACACACGCAGGATTGTCGCAAGTGTGTAAAACGCACAAACCTTCTGGAACTTCTCCCTTGTTCAGTTCGTAAGAGAACCTGTGAGCAAGAGTCCAATTGTTGCTACCAACTGCCAACTTGCCATAACCAAACTTGTTGGTTGAGGCAGTCCATAGATGGCAATCGCAAAAAGGCACTTGAAGCACCTTTGATGCAAAGCGGTCTTGGATTGGCTGCGCTTTCATTTTTACATGGGGGGTGGTTTTGGCATACCGCCGGCAGGCGGCATACCAGGGACGGGCGCTTGTGCTAGAGCTTTTCCTTCAGGCGTTGCGCCACCAGCTTGAGGAAGCGATTGCAGCATCTGAAGAATCTCAGCTTGCTGAAGTTCGTTTGTCTGGCCTTTGCGGGGACCGAGGACGCCGGTCAGGTTGCGAATAGCGTCCAGGGTTTTGCGAGCCTCTTCCGACTCTGGGCCGAGTGCGGGGATGGATTGCTCTAGCAAGTCCATAGCCATGCCGATGTTAATCATCGCAGCTTCCCGGCTACCCATCTTGGGTTCTGGAGTGGACATCGGGGCGGCGATTGGAGGAGTTTCAGCATCAGTGATGGGGGCGGGAGCGGCGGGCATAGCGCCTGGACCCATGCCAGGAACGGGGGCACCTGCTGACCGGGTGCCTTTCATCAATTCCATCAATTTGTCTGCCGGAACACTCATCTGAACTCCTTAGCACGGGTTTGTAAGCGATTACAAACTTTTTTGCAATAGGTCGGGGCATTTTATGTCAGCCCCGGAAGACAAATCCTTACGGATTACTTGCGGCCTTTACGACCTTTACGACCTTTACGCATGATGCGCTCCTTGGTTCACAGGGGCCACTTACTTTAAGGGGAAGCAGCCATACCCTATTCCCTTGCGGGGAATCAGCGCCGGGTCTTGCGACCAGATTTCTTACTTCCGTACATGGTTGCTCCTTAGCGACGGTTGTAGTCCCGTTGACTACGTCCGGTATAGGTTTTAAACCCAGTTTGACGCATTGTCAAGTTAGGGCTCGCTTCGCCTCTTTTCAGCGAATCTGTTGATACCCGTGGCTGGTCAGCTTTGGGTGCGGTCATTGAACTAGTTCCGGGTGCTGTAGCCATCATCCCACCTGTTTGAGTTGAGGTTTACCTTCAGGCTTGCCTTCAGGTTTTGGCTGAGCAGCCTGCTTCTCTTCTTGCTTCTTGAGCCGGTCTTTAAGCATCTGCTTCATAGGCGGGTCAATCAGGTCAAGCAAAGATTCTTTGTCGATGACTTGGGCCTTGAACAAGTTGAACGCCATCGTCCGTAGGTCTTCCATAAAGATCGGACTGTTGGAGTGGGCGTCAACCTTGACCACGAAGTCTTTGGTGAACTGCTCTGCGATAAACGGAACGCCGTTCTCGTCTAGGTAGTGCGTATCGTCATACGCCTGCATACAGCGCAGGTAGAGCGTGGCGAGCTTTTCCAGTGAGTCTTCAATGACGAGGGCGCGTTTCTTGGCACGGCTGGAGCCAAGACGGGCAAGCTGAGAAGCATGACCTGACGACCTCACGCCTGATTCGCCACGACCCTGCAAAACACTGACGATACCACTGGCCTCCTCGAACATACTGTCGATTTCTTGGATTTCGCGGAATAGATCGGGAGGAATCTGCGGAGCGAGCTTCTCAACTTTGGCGTTGGGCATATCAGTAGCAAGCAAACCACCAGCGCGGTTGAGAGCAAAGTTCTTTTCATCTAGGATACCCGTGAATCCGATGAGTGCAGTCGGGGGAGAAACTTGTTTGCTTAGCAGGTCAAGAATCTCAGCCATCCGTTTGTTGCGGAGTTGCTGCAAGAAGATGAGGCGCTGTACCTCTGACATCCCCCAGAAATAGTCATACAGGGGGTTGGGACTGATTTGCACGAACGGCAACTCGCCCTTGAGAAACATTGACTCGTTCGGGCGGTCATAGATGATGACATCTGGTTCGGCTTTTGTGACCACTTGGTAGTCTTGGATGTCGTCATTCCAGACATACAACTCGGTCATCTCAATCGTATCTTCCGCTACCTCTGCTTTGTAGCGGTTCATGCCCCCCAAATCCAGGTTTACGTTGCCGTACAACGTGGGATTTGTCTGGTTCATGATGATTCGTTCAATGCCGTTAGCGACTTCTGTGCGCTCGTGAGGCATGGAAGACACCCGTTTTACCAGTGCTTCCCGGTGCGGATGGCTCCACAACTGGCTGTAAAGCTCAGATTTTGTGATGTAGTAGGTGTGGACAAAGGCTTCTTGGTTGTCCAAACCGGGTATATCTTCCCGCAAAACACCTATGCAGGCAGGCTCTACATAGTGTGGATGGGGACTTTTGCCCTTCATCACAATCTTGATGAACCCGCTGTTGTAGCAAAGTGCCCAGGTAGTAGCGAGCGCAAACTTCTGATCTGCGTTGCTATCTAGCCAGCGGTCATTGAGCGAGCGCGTAAGGACGGGAATCTTGCTGTGTTCGGCCTTCTTGACCGCAGCACCCACGTTAATGCTGAACCTAGTTGTCTCTGCTGAGTAGAGAAAGCTAGTCAGTTGGTCAATGTGGGGGTAGATCTTGTTGTACAAAGCTGGCGACTCGTCCGGGCCATTGCCGAACAAGTACCAGCTTCGCAGCGAACCGTAGTCAACCTTGCGAGTTTCCCGAGAAACCAAGCATTTTTGAATGAGATCGAGGTAGAACTCCTCTCTCTCAATCGGCTCAGTTGGGATTCTCATGATTTGTTGACCTGAAGGTTCTCATGGTCGGCGATGATAACCCCGGCTCTAGGACCAGTCAAATTTCCCGCTGACTTAGGGTTAATACTTACAGCTTCGTCTTTTACAGGCTTGAACTGACCGCCCATGACGGACTTCATACTGATGTTGCCGCCGCCGCCCCAAATGGCTTGGTCGCCAGGGCGCGGTCCTTGTTGCTTTTGCTGTTCTTTCATGACGGCATCGGCTTCTGCGAATTGTTTGTCAGACAGTTGGTTATGGCGTTTGAGGTAGCCGGTCTGGTGTTCGCCTTCGCGTGTGGTCTTGATGTCGGTCATGTCGTAGTCGATAGCAAGCTGCTGGACGGTCTTGTCCGTGCGCTTGGTCTTATCTGACTTCATGCCAACAGGTTTTAGAAACACAACACTGAGTTCAGCCTTGCAGTTTTTCATGGGGCACTTGGGCTCCCATGCTTCAAAGATGCCGTGTGTTTCGCAGTAGTAGTCTTTCAAGACAGCCATTTTCACCCTCTAAGTTGTTCGTCAAAGCTAGGATTGGAGTAGTCATGGCGGTTGACGAGTCCGACCTTGACTTTCACGCCTTCTGGTGTGACCTGTAGTTTCATCTGTTTGACTATGGGCGGCAGGGGTTCGCGGCGGTACTCGACCCAATGCTTGCGTGTGTGGTCACGCATAACCCGCACAGCGCCCTCTTTCCAGGCGGCATACGCCTTGTTAGTCCTCAGTTGAATGTGTTCTGACAGCGGTTCTTTCTCGTAGACAAAGACTTCGTGGAACATCCGGTGTGAGATGCCAGCTATCTCACAGAACTTTTCTATAGAGATGCCACGGTCCTTGTCGTCATAAAACCGCCGCATCTGCTTCTTGAGTTCCACCTTGCTCAGCGGTTTCACGTTTGAAGTAGACAAGTTCGTACCCCTTCTTTAGCAGGTAGGCCAGAAACGCTTGCTCACCGTGCATATTCTCTGGCTGATGCTGCGTGACATCTATCATTAGTTTGTAAGCACTTACTAACTTACGAGTAGGCGCGTGACACCCAAACAGCTTATCAAGGTCAAAGTCATCGTGGTAGCCCGGACCCATGTACTCAATAGAGAAGTACTTGGCTATCTGGTCAGGGGCAAACTTCATCCCTGCTTGTTCTAGCTGGTCACGCAAGAAGCCTGTTAGCTGAACATCTTCGTTGCAAAACGGGATGACGTTCATGGCTTTGTGCATGATGCCGTACTTGCCTGGGGCTTGCAGCAGTTTTTTGCTACGCAGGCACAGCCCACCGTTTTGGATGATGTGTTTCTTTGCAGGCTCTTGCTGCCAAGTCCAGTTCCAGTAGTACTTGTCGCCAGTCAAAGCGCAGTGCGTAGGCGCTCCTATGTAGTCGTACTTGTACCAGTCAGGGTCAAAGTTGCTGCCGTCAATGACAAAGCCGTCATCTTGGACTATGAGTGCGTGGTCTGTGTCTATGAAGTTATGCAGGGCATACATCATGAACCACGAGTACTGGAAGTAGTCCAGCGCAAAGATAGGCTTGTGTTCTACAAACCAAGGAAGGCTTTCTGGCCTGCTAGGGCTTATCAGCAGTGCTTTGCTACCCGGTAGCTGCGTCATGCTCTTGACGAGGCTAGGGATGGCGCTAGAGCCATCGTTGTGACCGTAGACAGCCACCACAGTCAGGTTACTGTGTTCCATACAAGCCAATCTTCTTGAGGTAGTCACTGACGTTTCTGCCAACAGCAATCTGCTCAGGCGTGAAGTCTTCCTGCGCTTTGCTGACCTCTCTGGTGATTCTGGAGGCTATCAGGCGAGGCTGAATCTGCTCTGCGAAGGCAACAGAGGCTAAAGCAGTAGCGATGACCCTGTCGTCCTTGCCACGGCCAGGAGCGCCCAGGAATCCGTTATCACGGACGATGCCTTTCATCTCTTCCAGCAACTCCATGCTGTAGATGCCCATCATCTCCCGCTCAAAATAGTCTTTCATGTAGTTGAGCATCCTCTCCTTGGTAGAAGAGGTGGTCAGGTAGCCAATACTGTTGGAGATACCGCCAAGCGTGTCGTTCCTGCGCCAGATGTAGTTCTGCATAGAACCAAGCACATCTAGCAGTCCATGCCCCACAGGACCGCCCATAGAGCTTGCCATGCGTTTGAGGTTGCGTATCTCGTTGATGACTGCCTGACCAGGGCCGTTGACCTCAAGGTTCAAGGTAGAGTTCTTGTAAGCGCCAGCCAAGTGAGCGATAACCCACGCGAACTGGTAGGTGTTCATCTCACTGGTTGCAAACTCTGCTACTTGGTCAAGGCCGTCAGCGTAGCATCTGAACACCTGTATGCAAAATCTATCTGCCCAGTCTGAGCTTCCGTAGGCTGGATCGGCTCCAATAACATAGTAAGCCGAGTCGATAGGTTGCTCCCACACGCGAAGCGTGGACAGTCTTTCTGTACTTCTAAGCACCTCGGTGTCTTGGAACAACTGACCAAAACTGTAGCGGTAGTCTTCATAGTCCCTCTTCTTGCTTTGCTTGGCAGCTTCTGTACATCTCGTGTGTGAGAAGAAGCTAGTGCCAGTCATCACGAAGGCATAGTCCTCAGTAGGCGGGAACTCCTGGTACATGAGAGTTTCGTCCTTGATACCCTCGTGCATCTTCCACCGCCACCAAGCCATCTGCCTAGAGTTGATGTCAACACCGTACATCTTCTTGATGTCCTTGACCCACTCTTTTTCCTCTGACTTGAGCTTGCCATCCCAGTACACCTTGTATATCTGGGAGTCACCAGGAACAGAGTAGAACTCGTTACGCCACCATCCACAGAAGATTGCCCTCTGCGTCTTTGCACGCTTGGCAGTCTTGTACATGTCGTGGAACATGTTGAATCCCTGCGCGGTACTTTCAAACATGTAAAGCCTCTCAGGGTTCTTCTCAGCAAGAGAAGCAATCAGAGATGCAAGTCCTTCTTCGTTACCCCACGAGGCCGTTTCCGTTCCATGTAGGTAGGTAATGGCTTTACCTTGACCAAGACGGCTTTTGTTGCCAGCGATCTGGTAGAAGAGTCTGGAACGGTTTTTAAGAACCATCTGGTTGCGGTTGTGCGCGACAAGCGGAATTTTGTATTCCTTAGGCAAGCCCTCCATATACATGGCAAGGGTTGAGCGAAACATATCACGGTTCTCTTCCGTATCTGCAACCAAAGTCCCTTGCCATCCAGGATGTGTAAATTGCCAGTAAAGGTCAAGCGCCAGAGAAATTGTCGTAATTCCCAACTGCCTGCCTTTGAGGATAACGAAGAAGTGGACATCTTCTTTCAAGCCTTTCTCTATCTCTTCCATCACATACGTCTGAGTCCCCAGAAGAGTGCCCATCTTCTTCAAGCCCTCCTCTTTCGTCTCAATCTTGAGTTCAGAGCAGAACTTGTAAAACTTCTTCAGGTCAAAGTTCATTTGCTCCCCAACGCACAGCTTCTACGCACAAACGAGTTCCCAGATAAGACAACTGATAGTTGGTCACTTCTTTAGCGTTCCAATACATAGTTCCGTCTTCATCAAACCATGCAACAACATAAGGCTTGCCAGGAGGCACGTTTTCAACATGACGTAGCCCCACAACCTTGATTTCTTCTTTGTTCATCTTGCTTTCCACGCTTGATAGAAGCCAACTACAAAGTTAACCCCAGCCCCAGCAAGAAGACCAACAATAACTCCAGCAACAAAATCAGCCATGTTTATTTACCTCTCTTGCCATCAAAGTCATCCAGGTTCCAGGCAATGATGTCACCAGCAACCTTCTTGTTCTTCGCACAGCGGATAAGTTCGTTGTAGAAGACTTCTGAATACTTGTCCTTCCACTCAGCAGCCAGCGCCCTCTTTGCTTTAGGGCTAATGCAGGACAAAGCCCTCTTCAACTCCCACTGCAACCTTCTGCGAGTAGCGTAAAGCTCTGTCTGCCACTGCATCTCCATATCCAATCCTGTACCCATCTGCCGCCGCCTCCTGCACCAACCCCACCAAATACTTCTCCCTAGCCTGAGCATAGACAAGGCAGTCTGTCAGCAGACGACAAGTCTCCCGCAACTCCTCCTCATCCATCCACAACAAGCTAGTCACCTGACCCTCCACACCCTAACCACATCCCCTTCCGTCCTGGCCTCAAACCGCCACCCAAGCCTCTTACCAGCCCTGTAGTTGGCGTTCAGCACCTTAGCCCTGGCAGAGACAGGAACTACAAAACTGTCACCCACATCCATTTCCTCATACGGGTAGGCATACACCACCCGGGGACTAGGCATCCCAACTCCTACCTCTTTCTCTATCGCAGCTATCGTCATCTCTACACCTCTACGTATAACCATATCCTACAAGCAAAAAAAGACCAGCGCAACATGGCTGGTCTAAGCGGGGGGTGAGTCCCTGAGCAACTGGCAACTGCTCAATCAAAGTCTACAGGAAAACGTAAATTGAAAAATTACGATCTGGAAAAACGTAATTTTTTTATGGGGGGGTAGATGTGGGGGCACACCCTACACCCTCCCAAGACCCATCAAAGTAGCCACTCACTTCTGTAACGTCTTGATGGTGAGCGCTAACTTACCCAGGCCCATAGTGAGCACTGACTTACGTCTAGTCATCACCCTGGTCTAGTGTCTAGGCGCCCATTCCAGACCCCTAATCCTATTAGGGAAAATCCCTATGCGTCAGGACGCGGGAGGTGACAATCTATGCGTCCCTTGCATAGTTTTAGAACCTGTCCCTTAGACTACTATAGAGAGACACACTATAGCTTCTATAGCAATATAGTATAGTCTATAGCAAGAGTGTATCCTACCTAGGGTAAGCACCTAGAAAATAATCTAGTGTGTACTGTTGACAAGGGTTACATTGTGTGTAGAATAGAGTCACTGCAACAAGCAGTGTCCTAACTAATTGGAGGTTTCCACCATGTTAGGACACTGCTTGTTGC
>Ga0255183_1000121_pt1 | contig 35246 bp, 59 predicted proteins | sample Atl_UVDOM_RepB_8_FD_183638 | JGI IMG/M metagenome (GOLD analysis project Ga0255183, IMG submission 183638) | Freshwater microbial communities from Altamaha River, Georgia, United States - Atl_UVDOM_RepB_8d | ecosystem: Environmental > Aquatic > Freshwater > River | place: USA: Georgia...
TTTCCAGTCTTTTCAGCTTCAGCTCGCAGCCGTTCAAGGGTTGAGTCCACAGCGCCAGAAACTCGGCCAGTTGAGCTGACCATCCTTTCGGGTGCAGGGGCTGCCTTTCGGTTCGTAACTTTCAATTCCTTCTCCAGTTTCGCTACCGCAAAGGCAAACTTTACGGGGTCTTCAATTTTGGCCAGCTCTGCCGCCTTCTTCGGGTTCTTGCCGAGTGCGTAAATCACCAGCGCCGGATTGTCCGCGCCTTGCAGCACAACGCCCTGTTGCGTGACGTTGAAGAGTTCCTGGGCCACAGCCTCGGCGTCCTCAAAGTCTCGCACACGCAGCTCAGCTTTCGCCTTGCCGTAACCTTCGAGCTTTTCCTGCCAAGCTCGTTGTTGCGCTTGCTCGGCCTGGCGAGATTTTTCAACCTCGGCGTCGGCTTGACGCTTGCGCTCGAACCAGTCTGCCAGTGCAGTCTCGAATCGGTCTGCGTCGTATTCGTAGTCCTCTAGCTTTGGCTTGGCACCAAGTGCGACCGGCTTTTTCTCAGTCGTCTGGTTCAGCTTCGCTTCGAGTTCTCGAATGCGTTTTTCCTTCTCACGGTTTGCCTTACGCAGCTCTTTCACCCAACCAGGTGCCTGAGCGTGCTCATCGGGAGGTGGCGCTTCCTCACCAATGGAAACGATCACTTCATCGTCGTCGCCTTCGTTGTCGTCAGTGTTGGAATCGTCCTGGTCGCCGGTGGAATCTTGCTCACCAGCCACTTGCTCAGTTTCGATTTCCTCTTCCTGATCTTCGACCACTACGGTTTCGTCGTCGTTGCTCTCATCTCCAAATTCTGCCTTTTTGTTCATTCAAATACCCCATTTAACTCACCCATTTGAAACGGCTGGGTGGGATTCCGTATAACCACATTCTCCACTAAAACGCTGTCATCTGACAACGGGTTGCACTTGTTCGCCAAGCGCAGCCTGCTGAATCGCCTCTGTGGCGGTCAGCGCCATGTTCTGATCGATCTCGCCAGTCTTGGCCAGGGTCTCGGCCGTCTTGGCGCGGGACAGCTCTGCGTCTGCCACGGTCTTGATGGTGTTGGCGCGTGCCTGGGCAGCCTTGGCCACGGCCTCTTCGGCTGCAGCCTGCAGGAAGATGGCGTTCGGGTCTTGCTGCTGTCCCTTGGCTTCGGCCTCGGCCATGAGCGCTTCGATCTCCTGCTCGGTCGGCTTGACCACGCCCATGCGGATCAGGCGCTGGCGGAAGAAGTCGCGCACCTCGCTGATGCCCTCGCCTTCCATGTTCATCATGGCCATGGCACCGAGCACCTGCAGGGTTTCAGGGTCTTGCGTGATCTGCATCATGCCGGTCAGGGCACGGACGGTCGCGGCACGCTTGGAGCTACTTGACGGGCCGACCTCGACGTTCACATCAAACTTGGCCATGCTCAAGTCGTTGGCCATGCGCACCTCGCCAGTCTCCTGGTCGATGGTGGGTTGCATCAGCGTGACGGTGCCAGTGCTCTCGTCCTCGTTGATGATCTTCATCGTGCGGCCTTCTTCGATGTAGATGTCCTTGGCCATCGACAGCCAAACCTCGCCGCAGCGCTTCATGGCCTTGGCAAAGTTGCTCATGTAGATGAAGGTCTGCATGTCCAGGCGCTGCTGGATCATCTCCACGGCCTTGCCGCTGATGTTCGACACCAGCTTGTCTGCGCCTTGCGGGTTGCCCAGAATGTCCTGCATGTCCTGCTCGGTCACTTGCAGCAGGGCTGCCATGGCCGGAGGGATTGCCGGGCTGCGGGTGTAAGCCACCGGGCCGCTGATCGCCTGGCTGCCGTCTGCGTTGGTGATCGGGTTGATCAGCAGGTAAGGGTAATCCTTGAGGTTGTCCTCGGCCCACATGAGCTGGTGGCCAGCGATCTGATCGGGCGTAAGGATGGGCTTCTCGACGCTGGACAAGGCGCTGATCTCGCCCAGCTTGGACAGCTGCATGTTCTTGAGTCGCTGCGCGTCCTTGGCCAGGCGCACATGGCCCATGCAGCGCTCAACGTTGTCCACAAACCAGCGCTTGCCGTAGACCGGCACGATGGGGATGCACTTGCCTGCGATGTAGCCGCAATCTTCCAGCACCTTGCCGCCGGACATGATGTACTTGTGAATCTTGCGCGACTTGATCTTGCGCTGGCGCACCTCGACGCTACCAATGGCGGCCAGGGTTTCTTCTAAGGCCGGGTCGTCGGTGAACTCGCTTGATTTGTAGCGTTCCTCAGTGCCATCGATGGCACGGAAGATGCGGATTGTCTCGGTGACGTCCTCAACCTTGTAGTATTCCGCGATGTAGACCACATCGGGCGTGCACCAGTCGAACTCGTACTGGTGGATGATCTTTGGCCAATCGGTTGGGTCGTCGTTCCACTCTTCCTTGTAGGACTCGTAGGTCATCGAGTAGATGACGTAACAGAAACGGGCGTCGGCCTTGTCCTGGCGCTTGGCGTTCAGGTCAAAGAACACGGAACTGTCGGCATCGAAGATCGGCTCGATCTGGATGCGCTGGCGCTCGTTGTCCTCGTCCTCGTCGTCCTCGTAGGAAGTGCGCAGACGCCAGGCACCAAAGCCACCGCCCACAGCTTCCTCGAAGGCGTTGTCGTAGGCCTCGTCGGCCACGCTATCCTGCTCGTCGGCGCGGTACAGCCCATCACAGGTCTCGGCCAGCTTGTCAGACTTGCTGCCATCCTTGGCCACATAGTCCACGGTGATGCGGTTGTTGCGGTATTCGTTGATGATGCGAATGACCGACAGCATGATCTTGTTGACCTCGAACTTCGGCTTGTTCTCGTAGATGTCCCACAGTGGGCCTTCCCACTGCGCACCAGACAAGCTGTAGAAGCGTCGGTCTTGAAGGCATTGCAGCCTTTCGTCCCGCAGCGCTGACTGAACGTTGTCGAACTGCGCGAGCGCTTCGGCGTGTACGTTAGCCAGTCGCTGATCTCGTGAAATGCGTGCCATATTTTTGCCCTCGTTTCAAGTATTTTCTCACCATTTGTTCACAGTAGGCAATGGTTTGACCGTTGCCGTCCGGTTGGCCGGGAGACGCTGCACCAGGTTGATGGCGTCGAACATCGGGTCGAGCTGGTCATCATGAGCACCAGCCGGGAAAGCTGCAACCTCGCTCAAGAAGTCCGAAAGCCATGGCGCGTCCTGCGGCAGCACCACGTTGCCAGAGGCAATGAACGGGGCCGCGTCGTAGCCTCGGCTGATCTTGTCCTTGCTGCGTTGCACGGCCACCACATGGATGCCCTCGCGCCGCAAGGTCTGGATCAGGCCGGTGCCGGACACCTTGTCCTCGACGTACATGCCGCGCAGGGCAGAGCCTTGGGCCACCGGGCGCATGTCGTTCAGGTGCTTGAGCCAGAAGGCCCTGGCGTTGATCAGCAGCTCGGGAGCCTCCCACTTGCCGCGCACCTGGTCGAGCTTGACGGCCTGGCCAACGGTCGAACGCGCCCAGCACTGCAGTACCGACCAGTCGTTGTGGTCGGCGGTCTTCTGGGCCGTATCCACGGTGATGAAGCGGAATTCGAGCTGCGGGACGCTGGCCCAATACTTGAACCACTCGGTGTTGATGATGCCGCCGCCACGGGGCGCAGGCCGCTGCTGGAGCTGGCCAGCCGTGCCGTATGGGCCGAGGGTTTTCTCCAGCTCGGACACCTGGGCCTCACCAAAGCGCTCTGGGAACATCAGCTCGCCTTCCTTGGTGCGCGGGTCAGTCCAGCCGATGCTGGTGGTGCAGCGGTGCTCAGGCTCAAAGCGCATCGGGATGCACAGGTGCACGTAAGGCAGGCCCATGTCCTTGATGACGCCGGAAATGTCCTTCTCGTTCAGGCGCTGCATGATGACCACGATGGCCGACTTGTCGGAGTTGACGCGGGTCGGAAGCGTCTCGGTGAAGGCGATCTTGGCCGCCTCCAGCTTGGCTTGGCTGTTGGCGTTGTCGGCGCTGATCGGGTCGTCCAGGATGACGCGGTCGCCACGCACGCCGGTCATGGAGGTGAAGGCTCGGGCCTGGCGCACGCCTTTGCGGGTATTCCCGAACTCGCGCTTGCCGTCCAAGTCAGCCAGCAGCTCAATCGGCCAGAGCTTCTGGAACCAGTCGGACTTGATCAGGTCGCGGCAGCGTCGGCTGTCTCGGATGGCCAGCTGCTCTTCGTGGGCCGTGCCGACAAAGCGCATCTCGGGCATGTCCCGAGGCCCCCACTCCCAGGCTGGCCAGATCACGCCGGTCAGCAGGGACTTCATGGAGCCGGGTGGCACGTTCATCAGCAGGCGGTTGATCTCGCCCTTGGTCACGGCCTCCAAGTGCAGGCAAATGGCGTCCAGCGCCCATCCCCACTTCAGCTCGGCAGCAGGTTCAAGCACGCGCCAGGCACGCTTGGCAAACTCGGCCAGGCTGCGCCTGCACAGCTCGCGCTCGACGGCCAGCAGGTCAGCTTCGGTCAGTAACATCGTCTTTGGCCGCGATGATCTGCGCCAGCACGTCTGTGGATAACTTCGAGGCGTCGATGGTTTGCACTTGCAAAGGGTTTTCCTTGTCGCCTGCCAGCTCCAGCCGGTCGCCGTACTTTTTCGGGGCCAGCTTGGAGAGCAGCCACTTTCGGCTGTCCACTTGCAGTTTGCGCTGCTGAATGGCCTGCCAATCGCGCTTTCCGTCTCCAGTCTCAGGGACTTCGCTGTCGGCCAGCTCCAGCACCTCATTCGCCATGCGCTCGATCAGGTCTTCCCTCGCGTGCGCGTAGTCTTCCGCAAGTTTAACGTCAGCATCTACCCATCGATTAAACGTGCTTTGTGGAACTCCTGCGGATTGGCAAGCCTTGAAAGCGCTCAGGCCGTCTCTCATCCCTTGCAGGACGGATTGACAGATGGCGTCCTTGTCTCGCTCTGGCTTTGCTGGTTTCGCTGTTTTTTTGGGCTTTTCAGTGCGTTTCGTTGCCATTTTTGAATCCTGCACTCAAGATGTTAAATGCTGTTGCAGCACACAGAGGGACTTGTCCGTTTCCAATGGCTTTAAGTCTGTCCACCCTAGCGGCCACCCCATCAGCCACTCGACCCACGTTGGGTTCAGTTTGCCACCATTCCCTGCGCCCATTTGTCTGGCTTCTTCGATTGTTGTGTTCTTGTTGAGCAAATCCCATGATCCACTGCCGCCACACATCCCCTTTGTTCTCGGTGTCGGCCAATGAACCTGCGTCCCCAAATTCGGTGATTTTCTGTTTCCCTGACTGGCTCCGCTGTCCTTCCAATCCCGTGCATTTGGACTTGCCCATTCCATTTGCTTTTTTTTCAGCGCTTTCCTGGAGTTGCTTCCTCCATCCAGTCCCGAGCAATTCGGCGTGTGAAATGTTGTCTCTCCGTCTGGCGACAATCCAGATTCTGTCCCTCTGATGATTTGCTCCAACATCGGAAGCTCCCATAACAGCCCATCGAGTGTCATACCGTAGCGCGGTAAGGTCTGCAATAACTCTGGCTCCTCCCCTAGTAGTGAGCATTGGGCTATTTTCCACAAAGACGAATCTGGGTCGTATTTCGCTAACCAACCTCGCCATGTGCCTCCACATTCCGCTACGTTCTCCGTCAAGTCCTTTTCCTTTTCCTGCCGCTGAAATGTCTTGGCATGGAAATCCGCCAGATATGACGTCAACAATTCCTCGCCACGGGTTTCCATCAAAGGTTTGAACGTCATCCCATACTGGGAAAGGCGGGAGAATTCCGTCATTTTGTCTGGCGCACAATACGCTTGCTGCATATGGCTCCCATTCGACAGCACAGACTGTTCGCCATCCGAGCAGCCCCCCCCCAAGTATTCCTCCACCAGCGCCTGCGAAAAGAGCCAACTCATTCATAACCACCTTTCAGTCTGTTTTTGATGATGTGGTGTGCGCCACTTTTTGAGATATTCAAGAACAAAGCAACATCAGCAACAGACGCTCCGTCTGAAACCATTTTTTTGATCACATCAGCCATTGGATGCTTTGTTGGTTTTGTGCCACGCTTTTTGTGCCATGGTTTCTTGAAATTTTTTGGTCTCGCATATGTTCCATGCAGCTTTTTTTGCTGTTCGTTTTCTGAATGACTGACCCAAGCAAGATTCGATGGAGCGTTGTTTTTTGGGTTCCCATCGAGATGTGATGCCTCTTGTTTTTCCTCTGGCAATCCATGAAAAGCCATGCACACGAGCCGATGGACTGATGTTTTCACGCCACTTCCAGCTTGGCAATACTGGTAAGCGTTCGCCATCCACGGTTTGAGTTTCTTTCCCTTCAGCATGAAAAGACGCTCGACACCCTTGATGGTTTTTTTGACCTGTCGATCTTTCGACCAAATTTCTCCAAGACTATTCGCCATGTAGCCTGGGGCAATGGGTATGTCTCGCCATTCGATTTCCATAAATGCCTCACTGCATTGTTTGGAAATTATTGTAAGGGTTTAATCTGAAGTTGTCAAGGGTATCAGCGCATCGATCTGGATAGTTTCGAGCTGGTCTGGGAGTTTCATTCTGTGGGCCTTTCGATGTGAACTTCTACGAATCCGCCGACCGTCTCGCCCTTGCGGATGGTCAGCGTCCAGTGTTTGTCGTCTACCTTGAGCACGTCGGCCAGTCCGTCCAGACCGGCTTTCATGCGTGCCAGGGCGTTGTCCAGGTCGTACTGCCTGCGTGTTGGCGGGTAGAACGTCAGGGTCAGGTGCAGGCTGGCGGACTGGATTGGGCGTGCGCCTTGCTCCATGGCCTGCCAGAAACAGGCCTCGCGGTATTGCTTTTTGAGCTTGGCGGTCTTGGCCCAGTGGTTTCTGGCGTTTGGGGACAGGCCGGTGGGTGGCCATGGCAGGATGATGATCATTTCCACCTCGTCCAGATCAGCCAGGCGTACATCGCCAGGACAGCCCACCATTGGCCAAGTGCAACAAGTGCAATGGTCAGCAGGACGGGCCACAGGGTTTCAAACTGCTCCATTGTCGCCTTCCAGCCGGTCGGCCACCAGGGTGGCGTAGCCTGCGATATCGATCCAGTTGTCGGCATAGTTCGGGTCGCCGTTCAGGATTCTGGCCACCTTGTGCATAATCATTTCCAGGGCCTCCCGCTGGTCATGGGCAAGGTCGCACCCTCGTTTTGCCTCAAAGACACGAACAGTTGCCTTGAGCTGCTGTGCAATTTCGGCATGGCCATCAAAGGCCCCATACCTACTGCCGCGCTCGGCCAGCGTTGCGTTGATGTCGGTCATTTCAGTCGCTCCAGTGAGTTGTTTTGCGCGAATCTTTGCTTCCAGCATTGACCTTTTGCAATCCGCCATAGGTGTCCATATCGAAAGCCGGTCTGTTTTGCAGCATCGGCAGGCGTGATTTTTCCGGACTGCAAGGCGTCAACAAGAGCAACTGGCACCTTCGCGGCATGATGATCTTGGCCTCGTCTATACAGGCCGCGATCTGTTCGGTCTTTCATGTTGCCAGTCTGGTTGTCCCAGCGCAGGTTTTCGATTTTGTTGTTGGTCGGATTGCTGTCGTTGTGACAAGCGAACTCATGATCGGCAGGCATCCTGTCAAATGCCATGAGTACAAGCCTGGAAACCAGCTCAACGTACTTTTTCCCATTGATGCCGAATCGAACGCTCATGTAGCCATTCCGGTCGTACTGAGACAGGATGCGGCCTTCGTATTGCTGGGTCACATCCTTGTCATGCAATCCGCAGTACTTTGTGACTGTTCGTGGGTAGCTGTAAATCCTGCCAAGGTTTGATGCCGCGATCCATCCATCGTACTTCGGCACGTCTTTGAAAACTTCTCCTTCAAGCAGTTTTTTTTCGAACGTCATCGAGCAAGTCCATTTCTGTGAATCCGTAATGGGCCTCAAATGCTTTTCTGCCCATCCCGTGAATTCCCATATTACCACGATGATGATTAACGCACAAAGGCAATACATCCATGTGGCTGGATCGTTTGCCCATTCCAACACCTGTTCTCGGATGATGCAGCTCGACCGGGCCTGGCTCATGTGGGCCGTGTATGCGCCAGCACACAGCGCAACCTAGCTCGGCCACGCGGCTCATGTGCTTGCGTTCTGCGATTGTGGTCATTTCGCCTCTATCTTGTAATCGTGGAACACGGTGCCCAGGCTGGCATCGCCAACCTTGCAAGCCTTGACCCAGACGTTTTTTCCGCTGGCCAGTCTGCGAATGTGGCCGCGACGGTCGTGCAGCCTGGGGGACGCGTGCGTGCCGCCTTTCGATTCGCCTTTGGCGGTCTTTGGGCCGATCTTGACGGTGCGCCAGTCGTAGGTCGGCGTTTTGCCTGCAGCGATTTTGCGCCTGTTCGTGAAGGTGTTGGTTATCACGGGCTGATAACACTCGCAGCCGGTGTCCATGCTTTCCAGCCACTTGGACATGGTGGCCAGCATGATCTCGGCCACATCTCTTGGCAGGTCTTGGCCTTCATCGACGGGGCCGTACTTGATCTGGCCATCCACAATGGCGTAAACCATCGGCGGGAAGGTGGTGTATTTGCCAGGCTGTCCCTTGCTCAAGTCAAGAACGATGCCTTCCTGTGGATCATCTCCAGCGGCCAGCATCATCATCTCGTAACGCTCGTGGCTTGATGTTTGTCCGGCCCAGAGCACCAGGCTTTTCTCAAACGGTGGCCGGTGGGTCGTCAGGTTGTCGATCTTGATGCCGGTCGACAGGTTAGCGCCTGAAATATCAAACCACTGCATTTCGGTCGGGTCAAAGCCGGATGCAATGACCGACTTCATGATGGAGCGAACGTGGGCTGTTGTCATAGCCTCTCCGTGTGGTTGGTGATGTAGTGGTGCTTCAGCATCTCAATGGAGCCGACCACCTCGTAGACGTTGGAATGGTCACCGAGCACGCAGGACATTCGCAGGCCATCGGCCAGAAAGCCTGCGGCAAAGAATGACTGCAGTCGACCAGATTCAGCATCGGCCAGGATGTCTTTGAGCGCAGCCACTAAGGCCGCGTTCGGCTCATTTGTTGGCACGGTTGCGCCACGAAGCGCTGTGATGTTGCTCATGAAAACCACCTTTTGATGTGCACAAAGACAATCGCAGCAATCGTGAACCATGCGCCGATGCCTGCAATCCCAAGCCAAACCAAAGCCCAAATGCCTGCCTTGTCTGCCTCTGTAAGTTTCATGTGATCTCTCCAGTCTCAGGGTCGACATATTCTGGCGCGGTGAAGCGCACGCCCTGCTGCGCACCGAAGGCCTCGATCAAGTCCTGCAGCTCGCTCATTTCGGGCTTGGTCATGTTGCTGGTGGACTTGCCGAGCACAACAAAGCCGCCATCGATGCCAGGCACGACGTCCTGCTTAGTCATTGAGGCGGTCATCACGTGCTTCCATTCCTCTGCGCTCAGCTTGCGGCCGTACCAGTCGACCTGCTTGGCCAGGTCTGTCAAAAGCGCCCAAAGCCTTGCGTTCTGAGCCAGGCTTCTGGTTTCTGGCTTGATCTCCACCACCATGCGGTGGCCAGCCATCAGCAGGGACTTGAGCAGCGGCCAGATCTGTTGCGTCAGGACTTTGTGGGCCTGCACCGGATCCCAGAGGGTGAATCGCTGGCGCTCAGTCATTTGATTCCCTCCCGGACTGCGATCCAGCACTCGTCGAGGCTAAGTGGGGTTTCGTCAATGCCTGGCGGACGGATTCCAAGATGCGCTCCCGGCCAGGGTTCTGCGGGAACCTCTCGATGGCCGCCAGCATCCCTGCTGCTGCTTGTTTGTTCGGTCGGGTGCTCAGCACCAGCCGTGTGCAGCACTCCAGGCACCCAAAGTGATACTGGCCGGACAACGGGTTCTGTTCGTGGGCTTGGCAGGCTGTGCATGTCATGCTCCACCCAGCGCCAGCTTTCCAAGCGCGTCAGTAATGTGAAAGCTGATGGCCGTCTTGCCGCCGACTTTGCCACCCTTGTAGACCAGTCTGGCCGTCTCGACATCGCCAATCACCACCGGCTTCGGTGGCTTCAGTCCGCGCTTTGCATAAAGCTCGTCAGGGCTTCTGTCGCCAGTCAGCAGTCTTGGGTAGTCGAAAACCTCGCGCTCTGTGTAGGCCCGGTGCGATTCGCAAAACCTGTGCTGCAAGTAGCCCAAGTCTTTGGTTTCGCTGCGGCAGACCTTTGGCCAGCCTCCCAAGTCCTCGATGGCTGCATGGATGGCCGGATCGTCAAACACCACATCGCTGTAAGCTCCGACCCGCTGCATGGCGTCGTAGGCTTTGCCCCAGGCCAGCATCGCTCGGTCGGTTGCTGTGCCTTCCAGCTTGCGCACCAGATCGGCTGGCTTTGGCGGGAAAACTCCGCGCTCAGCATCCATTGCGTGGCTGGTCAGTGCTTTGCGCACCTGGTCAAGGTCGAATCGCTGGCAGGCCTGCCACCATACGGACAAGGCAAACGGTGTGACGTCCTGCTTGTAGAAGGCCATCACGTCGCGCAGGATGTCCGCAAATTGCTGCTGGTCAGTTGCTCTCATGAATCTCTCCTTGCTGCGCCAGCCACTCGTCCACGGCTGCCTGGTTGCGCTGTTCGACAGCCGCCTGCTTGTTTGCTGTTTGGATTGGTTTGGCAGAAACCCAATCAGCTTTGAAAGAAGCCCATGTTCTCAAGCAACATTCCTCAATGGCCTTGCCTATCGGCCATCCTGCTTTTGTTGCTTCGTTTTCCATCAAAGACCATGCGGTTTGCGTCAATGGAGCGTTTTTCTTTTTCCTGATGACAAGCCAGTCATTCCACATTTGCTCGTCAACACAGTCAGGTCGCGTGACAACAGCGCTTTCCTTGTTCCCCTTCCTTTTCCCTTCCTTTCCTTTCCCTTCCCCTTGTTCTTGCACAAGCCGCGTGGGTAACGCGTCATCTACGCGTGCCGGACGCGTGCAAGTGTTTGATTCTTCAAGGCTTGGGATTGTTGATGCCGATTCTCTGTTGTTTACGATCTGATGCTGACTCCAAGACGGTATGCAGCCAAATTCATCACCATCAAGCTCGTATTTCACGATAAAGCCATGCGTGACCAACGCGTCGAGCACGCGTAAAAAGTCGATGTTGTCATATGGCAGGACATCTAACTTCAGCGATCTTGGCTTCCACTTAAATCGGCCTTCTCGATCACATGCAGTAAAAAGCCCAATGTATGCAAGACGCAAAGGAAGTGAGGTTTTCTGCTCCGCCTCATACAGGGCTTCATGCCTGAAAAGTTCTGGCTTAACTGTTCTGATTCGTGCCATTGGCCTTCTCCAGAAACAGTTTTTCCAAATCTTGTTTTGTGATGACGGACAAGATGTCGCACAAACAATCAAAGTCGTGGCATTGCCAATAACCGATCTTCGCCAGTGCAAGCATCACATTTGCTTTTGATGCTTGGATTTCTGAATGTTGGTCTGAATGGCAGTCAGCGCACAAAGTGATGATTGTGTCCATGTCATAGTCCCATGGCCCATCCGAGTATGGGTGATAGTGGGAATGATGAGCATGAAGTGTTTTGTCCGTTCTTCCGCAGCATCTACATGCGAAGCCATCGCGCTCATAAACACGAAGCCTCATCTGCTGCCAGCGAGGGTCTAACAGTTTCTCGGAATAGCTTGTCTTAGCCATAAGCCGCACCTTTTAAAAAACCACCTTGAAGGAAAACACGGCAGGCGAGGTGGGGACGCTTTTCACTAGGCTCATGACTTCCTAGCTAGCCGGTTTCGAAACAACTTTACCTCAGACCAGAAGGCCATTCAAGGATTTTCTGAAGCCAGGGCCGAACTTCTTGTCCAGCACCGGCCGCCATTTGTGCGCCACGCCATTGCGCGTCCAAGCCTCTACAGCCTGGCCACTGGTGGCTCCCAAGGCCTGCGCCACCGCCTTGTAAGAGCCGAGGCTCTCACGGGCAAAGGCCAGCACCTGTGCGAAATATTGGTCGTCTTTCTTCATGCCTCAAACTTTACCACGATTTTGCATGATTTGTGCAAAAATATTTTTTGCCACTTGCACAAAATCCTCTTGCACTATGCTATGATTCGTTTCACCAACAACCAACCACGAAAGGTGAACTCGATGCAAGACGACTTTTACATCACGGTGAACGACGGCAATGCCGTCATCATCAGCCCCAACGAGGAATACATCTCGATGGGCGTGCACATTCGAGGCGGCAGCGTTCGGATCGACATGACACCCCAGCAGGCCCAGGAACTGATCGAGGCCATTGCAAACACCATGAACACAAAGGAGACAGCATGAAAGAGATCGCAGCAGCATTGGTCAAGGCCCAGCGAGCATTCGGGCCTGCGCTTAAGACCAGCTCAAACCCCCACTTCAAGAGCCGCTACGCCGACCTGGCCGCATGCGTCGAGGCTGTCATGGATGGCCTGAACGCCAACGGCATCGCCTTGGTGCAGCAGACCCACGAATGCGAATCAGGCGTGATCGTCGAAACGGTCTTTGTCCACGAATCCGGGGAAACCTTCTCGGCTGGCAAGCTGCACGTGCCAGCGGTCAAACACGACGCCCAGGGCTACGGCAGCGCCCTGACCTACGCACGCCGCTACAGCCTGATGGCCGCCTGCGGTATCGCGCCAGAGGATGACGACGGCAACGCTGCCAGCAAGCGCACTCCTGCCCCGGTGCCGGGTTATGGTGAATACGAGGCCGAGACCCTGCCAGCCATGCGCGATGCCGCCATGCAAGGCAGCGAGGCACTGGCCGCAGCCTTCCAAGCATTGCCCAAGTCGGCGCACAAGGCCGCGTTCTGGCAAGCCCAAGGCCCAGCCCTCAAGAAGGCTGCAAAGGCCGCTGACGAGCAGGAGGCAGCATGAGAATCATCACAGCCGAGCAAGGCACAGAAGAATGGAAGCAGGCGCGTGTTGGCGTGCCGTCCGGCTCCAAGTTCAGCGACATCATGGCCAAGGGTGGTGGAGCAACCCGCGCCACCTACCTGACGGCCTTGGCCTTGGAGCGCATCACCGGGGTGCGTGACGAGTTCAAGACCACGTTTGCAATGGAGCAAGGAACAGAGCGCGAGCCGCTGGCCAGATCAGCTTACGAGGCGCACACAGGCAGCCTGGTGGAGGAAATCGGCTTCTGCATGCACGACACCATGCAGGTCGGCGTCAGCCCTGACGGCCTGGTCGGCAAAAACGGTATGACCGAATACAAGTGCCCGATGCCAAAAACCCACCTGGAGTATTTGCGCCTGGAGCCAGGCAAGTGCCCGACAGCCTACCGCTGGCAGGTGCAAGGCCAGCTTTGGATTGCAGAGCGCGAATGGTGCGACTTCGTGTCCTACAACCCAGACTTTCCAGAAAACGCGCAAATGGTAATTCGCCGGGTCGTGCGTGACGACAAGGCCATCAAGGAACTGGAGACCGAGGTGGTGAAGTTCCTGGAAGACATAGAGCGCGAGGTCGAGTTCATCAAGTCTTACAAGGACGCATCATGAGCAATATCACAGCAACAGCTTCAGTAAATATGACGCCTGAGATGATGGCTCAAGCATTTTGGAGCATGGGATCTGATCTGCAAGTTGCATTTTTTGACGAACTTGCATCAATCATCCAGCACGATCACGTTTCTGGAAATAAAAGCGCATACAGCCTTGGAGAGCTTCAATGGTTTTTTGTTGGCGATGAATTGCTCAAACAGAAGAACAAGAAGGCACGCGACATGCTGATGACCATGGCAGCGCCACTCTACCTTCACACACTGGCTTATGTTGAAGGTGGTGCAGCATGAACGGCCGCGACCTTCGAGACGCTGGCATCGCTCGCGTGTCCATTGGCCGCGAGGAATGGATCGCCAAGCAAAAAGGAGCGCAGTGATGGCAATGGCGGACTACAGACAGTGCGACGTATGCGGATGCAAAGCCTTCTACGATGCAAATCTAAATTACGAATGGCCTGACAAGAACGGTAATGGTTCTTGGGGCCAAAAGATCGAAAAGGACGAGCTGGTAAAGGACTGCAATCACAAACTGGATAACCTCGGTGACTGGGCCGTGCTCTGTACTGATTGCATCAAAACGCACAAGCTCGTGATATTGCCGATTGAATCTTAATCAACAGGAGAGCAGACATGAACAAGTCAGAAATCACAGAACTCCTTGAGTATCGAGACGGTCACTTGATCTGGAAGGTAGATCGAAACAACAAAGCAAAAGCAGGACAAAAGGCCGGGTTTTTGCACAACCGTGGATATTGGCAGGTCGCGATTAAAGGCGAGAAACATCTGGCGCATCGGGTGATATTTTTCCTGCATCACGACTATTGGCCAGAGGAAGTCGACCACATCAACGGCAACAAGCTGGACAACAGGATTGAGAATCTTCGCCCTGCTACACGCGCCTGCAATGAGTGGAACCAAGCGATGCGATCAACAAACACATCTGGCGTCAAGAATGTTGATTGGCATAAGGCAAAAGAGAAATGGCGCGTTCGGATTCGAGTCAAAACGCAGCGGATATTCATCGGTCATTTTGATGACCTAGAACTTGCGAAACAGGCCGCCATAAAAGCAAGGGGAACCCTTCATGGCGAATTTGCCAATCACGGAATCATTTAATCACTTCACAAAGGAGCACGGTATGAAAGCGAATGGACTGGCACGCATCGGCAAAGACGCCGAGGTGCGATACACACCAGGCGGTGCAGCGGTGGCCAACGTCTCGCTGGCGTTCACCTACGGCAAAAAAGGTGACGATGGCAAGCGCCCGACACAATGGGTTGACGCCTCGCTGTGGGGCCAGCGGGTGGAATCGCTCACGCCGTACCTGACCAAAGGCAAGCAGATCGTGGCCTACCTGGAGGACGTGCACATCCAGACCTACACCAAAGGCGACGGCACGCAGGCCAGCAAGATGGCAGCACGCATTGCAGACCTGGAGTTTGTGGCCGGTGGTGAGCAGGCAGAGAGCCAGCCGAGACAGCAGCCAAAGCCACAGGCAGCACCACAGTCGCAAGGCTCCGGCTTTGACGACATGGACGACGATATTCCCTTCTGACAACTGGAGCAACCATGAGCACACGCATCTACCTGGTCACCGACGTGGAGACCAACAAACACCGCCTGATTCGCGCAGGCAACCAGGCCCAGGCCATTCGGCACGCCGCCCAGACCCGCTTCGACATCGAGGTGGCCGGCCAAGATGATCTGGTGAGCCTGCTGACCAGTGGCATTCCGGTCGAGCTGGCCGGTGGGCCTGCAACAGCAGATATGTTTGAAGACGCAAAGGAGGCAGCATGATCGAAGGACTCAATTACGCTGGAGCCATTCAAGGCGGAATTTCTCAACCAGAAGCGTTCCGTCAAAAAATGGAATACGAAACCCAAATGAAGCAGCATCTTGGGGCAGAGCAGCGCCGCGAGGGACAACTGACACGACAACTTCAGCACCTTGAAAAAAACGTTAGCGCCTTGTGCAGTGTCGTTGATGATCTGAATACAAAACTGAGTCCGCTTACTGTTTCTGTCCCAGAGAAAGAGCAAGCTGGATACGCACATGACGCCACACCGAGCAGCGAGGTGGCCTCATTCCTTGAGCGCATGAATGGACAGATATTGCTTGTGATTCGACGCCTCAACAGCACAACCAGAGAGATTGACCTATGACCAGCAAGAACAAGACCCAATACGTGACCGTCCGCCTGCCGGACGAGATCATGGCCAAGCTCAAGGCCGAGGCCGAGCGCAACACGCGCAGCCTGAGCGCCCAGGTGCTGCACTACATCCGGCTGGAGCTGGACAAGGTGAAGTCATGAGGCGCGGCTGGCAATTCGACGTGGAGTGGTTCAAGCGTCGCTGGCCACTGTTCGCCGTCGGCATCGAGGACAATGAATTCATCCTGCGTTTGTGGGTGATCGAGATCACTGTCTGGAGATACTGATGGACAAAAACAGGCACATGCTCATGGCGTACCTCAAGCCATCGAAAATGCACCTGGCCGTCTGCAAGGCCGCTGGCTGCGGGTGCCGTCCCGCGCTGGCGGTCTTTTTTGACCGAGTGGAAAAAACATTCAGCATTTTGGAGTTCAAGCCATGAATGAAAACGAAGCCAAGCTGGACATGCTGGTGGCCGAGCTGGACTACGAGAACCGGCTCCTACGCGCCAGAAACGACCGCTTGATGCGTGAAACCGAGGCGACCAACTTCGACCGCACAGCGGCCTGGCTGAAGGCATGCGGCAAGGAGCAGCTGAACCCTGCGCACCTGTCCGTCCAGATCGGTGTGCACTTCGAGGAAATCGTCGAGCTGCTGGAGTGCATCGAGACCGACTGCGTGGAGGACAACGAATCGCTCTGGTGCATTGCCGACGATCTGCGCCTGATCGCCACCAGTCTCAAGAAGGCCACCACCCAAGCCTTCATCAAGACCGGCAGGGAAGTGGACGCGCTGGACGCCTTGTGCGACACCGAGGTGACCGGCAACGGCATCGCCTACCTTGCAGACTTCGACAAGAACGGAGCCGACAAGGAGGTTCTGGCCAGCAACGAGTCCAAGCTGGTGGATGGCAAGCCGGTGCTGCTGCCAGGCGGCAAGATCGGGAAGGGGCCGAACTACAAAGCGCCAGAGCTGGAGAAGTTTGTGTGAAGCGCAAGTGGACAAAGCGTTACACCATGATGGATGAGCTCCTGGCCAGTCCGACCGAGCCTTTGCCACAGGCTTGGCGGACGCACCAGCTCACCAAGATGTACCAAGGCCTGCATCAGCTTGAGCAAGGCGAAGATCCGCAGCCAAACGACTGGCGACTGGTTTCGGACGCAGTGAATCTGGTCGAGACGCTGGTGGTGGAGATGAAGATCTGCGAGGATGCCAACGGCCTGCTGATGGACGCCATCACAGCCTTGGCCAAGGCAGGCAAGCGCAGCAAGGCCGGGCAAGGCCTGCGATTGGACGGTGAAGGCATCGTGGCCGTGCGCTCGATCCTGCGCGACTACGCCGAGCTGCTGGACGTGCTGCCAGCCAGGACGATGGTGCGCTGCCACCGGCTGACCGAGAAACGCATCCAGGACATGCTGGACGGAAAGCGCAGGCCGCATGATGTGGAAATCTGCGACTTGTAGGGATAACCCTTACAAAATAATCTTGCATTGCTTGTGGGTGTTCGTGGTAAGATGTGGGCATCGCAACCAAGGAGCCAACATGAACAAGCTGATCGAAACCTTCCGCAAGTGCCCGACACCTTCCAACCGCGCCAAGCTGCAGACCTACCTGCAAAAGCACATGATGGCCCTGTGCCTGGCAACGCCTGAAGAGATCGCCTTCCTCAAAGCCCACGAGTTCAAGATTTAAGGAGCCCACCATGCAGATCAAACGCTACCACGTCATCCTGGCCGCCATCGGCCTCATCATCGCCATGGGCATCGTCGGCCAGTCCGACTTCGAGGAAGAGCAGCGCCAGGCCGAGCAATACTGCGAAATGGTCAAGCTCTGGAAGCAGACCAAAGGCCAGGCCGGTTGGCCAGCCTACAACGGTGAAGGGGTGTGCAAATGACTGAGATCGAAAGCCGCGTGGCAGGCATTCCATGCCTGATCCGGGTGACCCACTTCGAGAGCGTGCGCGGGTCGTACAGCTACAACGCGCCCAGCGACATAGACTATTACGGCTACAGCGAGTGCGAATGGGAAGTGCTCGACCGCAATGGCCGACCGGCTTCCTGGCTGGAGCGCAAGCTCACGGACGCAGACCGCAGCCGCATCGATCAGGAGATCGAGGAAGCCATGACCGAGGATGCGTACTGATGGACGCGCTCGGACACTACGACAAGCTGTATGGCGACCTTGGCCTGTCTCCAAAGGACGCCGCCCAGTGGGTGTTTGTCTCGGGCTGGAACAGCGCTATGCAGGAGGCTCTGGAGCGCATCCAGGCCATGCCACTGCAGCCTGATACCAAGGCATCGTTTGCGGTCTATTTCCAGCAGATGATGCACATCGACCCGTCAACCATTCAAGCGAGGATGCAATGAGCCAACTTCGCCCAACGATGGGAAAAAATAGTCCACGCGGCATGGAGATGGTGCACCTTGGGTCACGTGCACAACGTGAGTTCATTGAGGCAGAGGCCATCGATATTTTCACAACAATGACCAATGGCGGATGCACATTTCAGCAGGCTTTGGCTGCGATTTTTTTGAGTGGCATGAACGCAGCCAACACAGTTATGGATCAAAAGGTCTGAGAGCTTGTTTCAGCGCTTTCCAGCCCTCTGCCTGGCGTTGGTATCAGACTGCCACTGATCGCGGCACTCAGGGCCACAGAAACGCCTGTCAACGGTCACAGGCTCTTCGCAGTAGTGGCACAGGCCAGTCGGCTCAAGTCGCTGGTGTGGCTGCCTGGCGGTGGTAAGGCAGGCCTCGCGCTCTTGCTCTTCTCGGATGGTGGCTTGGTCGGAAACGTCGGTCATAAAAAAGACCCGGCACAGAGGCCGGGCAAGGCGGCCGAAGCCGCTGGAGACAACTGCTATCGTTTCAAAGCCGCAGCTATGGAGGGCGCGACCTTCTCGACGCTGCGGCCTACAACATACCCACCAAGGCCAAACTCGACGATGCTCCAAAGCTTTAGGTATTCGGCCTCTTGCAGCCCAGGAGCAGCCCATCCGAACCACCTGGCCACGATCAGGCCGACGAACACCAGCATGGTGAGTGGTCGCCAGTTGGCCGCAAGCCAGTGCGTGCTGGCCGCCTCGGTGTTGATTATCTTGGCCGCAGCCGATTCGATCTCAGCCTGGTGGCTCAGCAGCTGGCGCATGGCCTCTGCCTCAGCCTTGGCCTTTTCGGTCGGGTCAGGAAACAGGCTGCCAACGATCTGGCCGATGATCGGGGCCAGCGCCGGGACGAGTGCTTGGATCATTGGTACTCCCAGATCACGTTTGACGGAAGGCCATGGCCACCCAGGCCAAGGTGCACGAAGTTCTTGGCAATGCCGATGCGGTGGAATCCGTGCTTGAGCGCCAGGCGGATCAAGTCGAATCGGTCGCTGCCAGAGGTGCACGCAACGTCGCAGCACATGCCACGGGTGTGCTCGCCATCAGATCGGCCTTTCTTGGCCTCCACGGGGTGCGTGGGGTGCCTGTAGCCGCTGGTGATGGTCATTGGCCGACCGTACTCGGTGCGCAGGGCCTGAAGGCGCTCCATGAAGTCAGGGAGCATGCCATTCAGGCCGGTGTGCTTGCAGTCGAACTCGGCCTTGGTGAAGTTGGGGTAGTCCGACCAGTCCATGTCAGTGACCTTTCCAGTGGCTGGCCATGAAGCCAACAAACGCAGAAAAGCCGGACGCGATGCTCATGCCGAGCCAAAGCCCACCTTTTGATCGGTTGGCCAAAGCCACCAGCTCTTCAAGCTGGCGCTCCATCTTGTCCATTTTTTTGTCGATGTCCTGCACGCGCTGCCACAGAACTCCATACTTCACGAGGTCAATGCCGCCATCCTTCTCTTCAGCCATGTCAGGACACTCCATCGATTACAAGCCCTGGCCGGGCGTGACGTAGACGGTGGTCGCGCCAGAGGCCAGACCGCTGAAATAGGTGTCCTTGTTGAAGCGCAGGATTTCGACAGCGCCAGGCACCAGCACGACGGCAGGCGAAGGGTTGCCAGCCACAGGAGCCACAGCATTAGCTGTCGCCTCTGCTGCGCTTGCACCAGTGCCCAAGAACACGGTGTTTGTGCCAGCGTTCACAAAGCGATACTGGCCAGCGTTCTGAGGATTGAACTTCTCGTAGACAGGAGCCTGGACGCCAGCAGGCGCGACAGCTGCTGCCGCAACGACGATAGTTTCGCCTTGCGGGTTGAATGCGATTTGCGAATTGGTGGACATTGTGGGCTCCTTGGTTTAAATGACGTTGAAGATGACCTTGTTCTTGCGCCGAGTGTAGATCTGGCTTGAAAACAGGTCGTAGTAGTTGATGGTGGCGAGGTGGCCGTTCAGATAGTTCGTACCGTCCGACCCAAGCCGCGCTTGCGTTACGGTCGGGATCGTTGCCGTGGTGTCTGTGACCACTGCGCCTGAGTCCTTGCGTGCCTTGCAGTCGTTGATCTGCCACCATCCAGTCAAGCTGTAGGCCGTGTTCGCCGCAATGGTGCCAGCGTCGATCTGGGCCTGTGGTGTGCCGCCATCGACGATATACAACTCAGGGTTGGTGGCGTTGCCACGCAGCGCAATGATCTCGTTGGCTGTGCCATCATCGAACTGGATCAGTGGTCTAGTACCGCTGACTGTGGATGGAAGAGCCTGCACCATTGCACCACCACGGCCTGCTTGCCACCAATCGCTGAAGTTCGTCCCCGTCATCGTAGCCACATCAGCATTGCGGGTCAGGGCTGCGGTGGTCGTGGGGATGTAGCTGGTGGCAAAGGCTCCAAGTTCTACTTGTGCACCATATACGTTGATACCAGATGTTCCATTGCCAGTGTAAGAAACAATTGCGTTGGTATTGGAAAGACCATACCGTATGTTGATCGTTCCAGTAGTCAATGTAATTGTGCAAGTGCAACGATACCAACCATTACCAACAGCGGTAATTGAAAATCCTGTGCCGCTTGCTGTGCCATTTGCTAAATCAAACACAGCACTGTTTGCACCCGATGATCCGCTAAACTGAATCCACAAGTACCGTGTGCCAGCGGTTTTTGCGTAAATGGATGCCGTGTAGGTAGCGGCAGTCAAAGTCAGGTTTTGGTTTGCGTGGCGAAACGCTGTGGTTGTTGACTCAACCAAAGTATCTGAGTTTGAAGCTCCTGCCGGGTTTACTACTGCTTGACTTGCATACGTCAGGTTTGGCAATCCCCAAGTGACATTGAAAGCCTGTGACTGAAGGCATCTATTTACCCGAGATTCCTCAATCAGCAAACCTTTACAAATCTTCGTAACAGGATCGTAGTCAAAACGTGGTTGATTGTTGGTTGCGGAAGTAATATAACCATTGCTGTCAACATAAGTCGCAGGATTTGACGCGCCAGTAGTACGAGTAAAAGTAACTCTCGCGTCTAAAGATGCCGTAGTGAAATCAAGCGCCAATTTAGGTAGCACTCGTTCTGTTGCCGTAGGGCTAAATGCGGGTGTAATCATAATCAATACATGTATTTGGTGTTGCTTTGAATAGCCGCATTTGTGTAGCCAGCGTCCCAAACAATCGGAGTACCACCAAGAGCCGATGTGCCCGCCAAAGTCAGAGTTACTGCTCCAGCAGATGTGATAGTTGGAGTGATCGTAAATGCGCTCAAACCACCACCGTAAATTTTATTTTGCGACACATTACTGACAAACACGGTGTAGTTTCCAGCAGGAACGCCAGCAAGAGTCAGCGTACCAGAAAAAGCAATCAAATCGCCAGCACCTGAACCTCTTGCTGTTCCAACAAACGTAAAAGTTTCTGCGGCATATATTTGGTCCTCGTAGTCAAATCCAGCAACAGAAAACTCAATAGTTCCAGTTTTTCCACTGCTCTCAAGTGGAGGATTGTTGATGTAAATTTGAGGTTGATAAACTTTTGCGCCAACTCCGGTTGTCAAATCACGAAGATTAGTTACTGTGCAACGAGAGCCTTCGTAGTAAGGAGTAGTCGAACTATTTTTGAATACCGCGACAGAATAAGACCCATTGACATACAAATCTGTAAAACTGACGTTGGTATACCCGTTACCAAGATCGGCAAAACACTCGGCGGAAGTAAACGCGCCGTAACCAGTAGAATGGTTCGGGTTTGTAATACTAACCATGCCGAGGTTTTTATAGATTTTGAACATCCCCTTTGTAGTGCCTTCACTGGAAACACAATCAAAAGTGACGTTACTGCAATCATTAACACAGTATGAGTACAGACTGCTTGCGTCTGCGGCAGTAGCTGTAAATTTAATTGATACCGGACGATGAGGCGGGTATGGATTTTGTATTCCTGGTGTATTTGTGTTGTTCCCAGATCCTGTTCCAGGGTCTCCGCCTACAAGATATCCATACTGGCAAGAAGCAGCGTACGTGTTGGAAAAAACAACGGTAGTACCTGTCCAGTAATAAAAGCCAACATCGCACTCTCTGGCTTTTACTGTGGTGAAATTGGAAGCCCAGCACCACATATCTAAACCACGCTTCCATCCTTGGCAAGTTACATTGCGAACGGATACGTTTTCTGTGAAATACAACCACAGTCCAGAACCTGTGCGCGTTCCAGGCGTAGCAGAAACACCATTTATGTTTTTAATCCACAGATTTTCAAACATTAAATTGCGTTGGTAAGTTCCGTTTGAACTACCACCATACGCAGATGCGGTTCCATAATTAACAGGGTCTGCTGGACGATTGGAAAGATAAATTCCATCCACATCAGACGATCCAGACAAATCAAACGACAATACCGATTGCCCTTCTGAATCGCCAATCACAGTAAAGCCATATTCACCACTAATAGGTGGCGTAGCCAATGATGCGGTAACTAAATAATTGCCTTTTGGGATGAACACAGTTTTGCCATATGCGGCATCAAAACAGGCTTGAATTGCAGCCGTGTCATCAGTAACACCATTTCCGACTGCACCAAAATCTTTGACACTGACAGTTTGAGACAGCTTGGCTTCAACGTTTGTTTGAGCAGCATTCGTGAATGGTGGATCGTAGACGACGTTCTCAGCATTTACGCCAGTGATCACTTCACCGCTGTAGCGTTCTGTGGCTGCAGGAGCGCTATACACCACGCTGCCATTCTTGTTCATCACGCGAATGCTGTAGTCGCTGTTGACGTACAGGCGTGCAGGCGTTCCGCTGTTGGAAGGGTAGCCTCCAAGCGTGCGGATCGGCTGATCTGCCGGAATGGTCAGTGCCGAATCCCAGTAGACGTTGATGGGGTTGACCTGAGGATCGAGGTTTTCTTGGCCAATCCAGACAAAGCCACCCTCAAGAGGCTGGCCATCAATGTCCGTGAAGATCGGATAGGTTGGTTGAATCGAGAGTGCGGACATTACTGGTTCTCCTGGTCGAATTGCTCCTGGGTCTGCAGCGATTGAACGATGAACTTCTCACGCGCACTCATTTCGCGTGGGAGCTTCACCGCGTCGGCAAACTTCTGGAAAGATTGTGACATTTACTGTGCCTTACGTTTGAGGATTTCTTCCATCGCTTTGATGGCGTTTTCTTTGTTGACGCCGCGCAAATTTTGCGCCTTCTCGGCCAGCAGGTCAAAGGCTCGCTGGGCAGCATTGCCTCTGGCGATGTCAAGGCCGGTTTGCATGGCTTCGGCCACTTGGCCCTTGAGCGACGTCTGAGCAGCAGCACCGAACATGCGGTCGAGTTCATTGGCAAAGATCAGCTGGTTCACCACGTCGTCTTCCAGCTTCATGCCGTACTTGCTGGCCACCTGGTTGGCCTGGTCGAGCGAGTCGATCAGGTTTGCCCGTGTGCCGTAGTTGCTGGTCAGCTTTCGCATGGCCGTTCCGAGCGCCTTGTTGGCGTTTGGCGACTCCAGATCAATCTGGGTGCCTGCCGCACGTTGCAAGTCATCGAGTGCCGTGATGGTGTCCGCATACTTCTCGTTGGCCGCACGGTAGTCCGGGAAAGTTTCGCCAAGAGACTGGTTCAGGTTGCGACGCAGGTTCTTCAAGATGCGCTCAGCCTGAGCCGTCAAAGGATTGGCCAGGTTCTTTTTGCCGTAGTTGACCTGCGTGTCAATGAAACGCTTGGCAGTGTGCACACCATAGGCGTCTGGCGCATTGGTGGCGCTCAGGCGCTCCAGGACGGCATTCAAGGTGCGCTGGGCAGCCTTGTCACCCTGAATGTCAGAGCCTTGCAGGATGGCCTTGGCCACGCCGTTTTCATCAAGCTCGACCTTGACGCCGATGCTGGACAAGTCATCCAAGAACGAGTTGATCGCAGGATCGTAGTTGACAGCCTGGCCGCGCAAGCGTGTCTGCGCAATGCGGTCAATGGCCGTTCCTGCCTTTTTGTTGGCGTCCGTCAGGAAGTCAACGCGAGCCTGCACGGTATCGCCAAGAATGTCTGCAGGCCTGTTCATAGCCCTGAACTTCTCGCTCTTCTCGCCCATCTTGAAGATGTTGAGCATCTTGGTCATGGCCGAGCGATCTTTTTCAGATGCTGCCTTGATGCTGGCCACCGCGCCGTCTTTCCAGCCTTGCTTGATGGCACTGACTGCCTCATTGTCTGGCACCACCTGAGTGCCTGAAAGACGGACGTTCACCAGATCAACAGCATCAGGCGTCTGTGCCAGTTGGCTTTTGATGATGCGCTGATTTTCAGGAGCGATCTTCTCGCCCACGGTGGCTTTGATGCTTTGCACCGCCTCTTTGAATGTCGGCTCGACCTGTTCACGGATACCTGCGCCAGTTGGCGCGACGGCTTTGGCTGTGGCCTGAGTGACTGCCTTGGCAATCTGAGGAACGGCAGGAAGCAAACCACCGCCAACAGCGGCAGCCAGTTGCCCGACGGGGCCTGCGCCCATTTCCTTGGCCGTCTGACCTGCAGCGCCAGCAGATGCACCACTGGCGGCCTGAAGGCCGGGTGCTGTGGCCATAAGTTGACCGACGCCCTTGACGATCGGAGATGCAGCCTGCGCCAGCGTCTGGCCAGCAGCAACCATGCCACCAGCGCTACCGGCACCAGCTGCTGTGGCCTGGACAATGCGCTCAGCCTCAGTGCGAGGCTGCGCCACACCGACACGAGTCAGAATGTCAGCCAATGCGTCGGTCGGCAATGTGTACTGTGTGCCGAACATGCTGTTGACGGCGCCGACGACCGGATCAGCAACCAATCCGGCCAATGTTGCAGCGCCAGCACCAGCGATAGCGCCAGGGACTGCGCCAACACCACCAAGCAAAGCACCAGCAGCGCCGCCAGCAAGAGCGCCAGCGGCAGGAAGCGCCAATCCTCTGGTGGCCGCGCCAGCAAGTCCTGTGGCTGTTGTACTTGGCTGCTCAGGTTGTTGCACCTGGCCACCGAACTGCGCAGCCAATGCCGCGAGATCAGCAGGAGACTGAGCCTGTGCAGCTGGTGCCGCTTGTGCTGTCGGGAAACTTACATCGACGGCCACGCCTTTTCCGCCTTCGGTTTGCACGTTGAAGGTTTGTGTTGGCGCAGGCGAGACAGAGCCGCCAAACTGTTTTGCAAGTGCTTCGTAGTCCATTACAGCCCTGCCGATTTCTTGAATCCATCAAGCGCTTGCTGGCTTGGAAATGTCACGACTCTTCCATCCGGCAAAGTCAAAGACAATGCCGCACCTGGTGCAGTAGGTACTTGATAGTCTTTCGGTGCAGCACGACCAGCACGGGCTCTCAGAGAATCTAAGTAAACCGGGATCGCCGCGAGCTTTTGCTTTCGCGTGTCTGCATCATCCGAAAAAAGTGGCGTCAGCTCTTCCAGCTTCTGCTTGGCTTCGTCTCGGTTCACGCCTGCACCAGTGGCAGCACGTAGCAACGCCTCGGACAGTGAACTTGCCGCTTGAGTGAACTTTTGACGATCTGTGCTGCGAGCAATCGCCGCAGTGCCTTCGCCAATGAAAGGCAAAGTGCCGAGTGCAGATTCGACCACTCCAGGCTTTTCTGCGCCAGTAGGCTTGCCTTCTTTGGTGTACATGGCACCAAGCATGTTGGTATATGCGTTGGTCGCCTGAGCAAGCCACCCAGCGGCCTTGCGCTCATCCTCAGTCGCTGCTTTTCCGCCTTCGCCTTTACTCGGCAATGGCAGGCCTTTCAACGCAGCATCAAAGTCAAGGCGCAGCATTTGCGCTTCGGTGCCGAGCTTGTTGGTCTCGACCAATGCCTTGTTGGTTTGCGCTTTTGTAAGGCCAAGGTCAGCGGCTTTTTTCTGTAGGTCTGCAATTGCAACCTTTTCTGCATACTTGGCTTCAACAGCAGCCTTGTCTGCATCAGAAACAGCCTTCCGCATTTCGGCTTCTTTTTGTTTCTGCAGATCAGGAAATAACGCTTCCTGTTGTTGAGTTTTGATCGACTTGTCAATCGACTCAAACATCTCTTTTGCTCCAGGAATCCTGGACGTGACAGTAACCAAAGATTTGAATGCAAGTGCAGGCCCACGATTAGGGTCTTCAGCAGCATCGGCAATGCGCTCATACAGAGATGCCTCTGCCTCATCTCCACTGTTGCGCTGTGCAGTTGCATAGTCTCTAAGCAACTTAACGCCAGTTTGTGGGTTCACCTGTAGCGCAGACAAAATCTGCCCATTGGTTTTCAGGACGCCTTGCTGCTGCTCTTTGCTGAATGCTTCAATGTACGGACGAAGTGCATCAGCACGATCTTTTGGCAAAACAGAGGCGAATCGCAAAGCATCGCGCATTGTCGGATTCGGGTTTGCAAAAAACTTTGCTTCCTCTTGTGCTGCAAGCTGCTGCTGAATCTTTTGCTTCTCAAGAAGTTGGCGCTGTTCCTCAAATTGTTGCAAACCTGCACCAAGTTGAAAGCCTTGCGCAGCCTGCTTAAATGGGTCAGCGACTTGCGCCGTGTAGTCGATCGGTGCAACCATATTTAGAACTCCTGCGACGCAAGCATCGCTGTTTGCTGCGAGCCTGGCGTCGTGCCATATTGCAATGCCGTGCCGATATTTAGGCCGCCAGTACCGCCGCCAAAAATTCCAGGAAACACTTTGCCAAAACCACCGGCGCCTTGAATCGCACCGAATGCCTTGGAAATTCCGCTTGTGAGTTGATTTTCTGCAAGCGCTCCACCAGCCTGAGCAGCGCCTTGCTGCCCAAGCAAAGTAGCGATGTTTGCACCTGTTGCTTGACCAAATGCGGCTTGGCGTGCGGCAGATGCTTGACCGATGTTTGCCAGTCCACCAAGACGCTCATATTGCTGGCTGATGAGGTTAGACAGCAACTGTGGACGGAACTGGGCAAGTGCTGCCTGAATGTTTCCACCGCGCAGTCCACCAGTGGCAGACGCACGTTGCAGCAATGCGTTTTCGCCTTGCTCCATGAGGGCTTGGTACTGAGGAGACGCCTCAAGTGCCGCAATGGCCTGCTGCTGTGCAGGGCCACCAGCAATGCCAAGCAATGCCTGCTGCTGGCCAATAGCGCCGACACCGGCTTCGCGGTAAGGAGAAAGCAGTTTTGTGATTTCGTCAAACTGGCGACGCTGTTCTTCAATGCCAGCTTGTGCAGCACCGGCCTGAATGCCGGATGCTTCTTGTGCAGTCTCTCGGCCTTCAATCGCTCCACCAAGCGCGGAGCCAATAGTCCCACCGATAGGCCCACCAAAGATAGAGCCTGCAATGCCTCCGAGTGTACTAAGCAATCCCATGTAAACACCTCAATTTTTCATTGGATGCCGCCGGGTGCACTTTACTCAGCGGCTTGATTTTCCCACAAATGCTTGCTTTTGCAAACGCCTTCCGTAAAATGGTCTGGCAGCTCACCCGACGGGGGACAGGCGACTCATCACCGCTTGCTGCATCTTTCGATGGCTTTCCACTCTGATGAGGTGCGACATGATCACACAAGACCGACTGCGCGAGCTTGCGCATTACTGCCCGGAGACGGGACAGTTTACACACCTGCAGTCCAAAGGACGCAAGAAGGCTGGCATGCCTGCCGGATCGCTGCGCCGCGATGGATACGTCTACATCATGTTTGACGGTTTCCGAGGAATGGCACACCAGTTTGCGTTTCTGTACGTCACTGGCGAATGGCCTACGCAAGAGATTGACCACATAGACGGAAAAAAGGCCAACAATGCCTTTGCCAACTTGCGCCATGTCAGCAGGCAAACAAACACAGAGAACAAGCGCACGGCCAAGCGCACCAGCACTACCGGATTGCTTGGCGTGATAAGGCATCCACGTGGGTTTGTTGCTCGCATAGTCAGCGAAGGCAAGCGCAAGTATCTTGGCATCTTTGAGACGCCAGAGGCTGCGCATAAGGCCTACGTTCAGGCAAAGCGAGAGTTGCATCAAGGCTGCACCATTTAGTCGTCTTCGTATTCCCGTTCTTCCCACGCCTGGCATGACCTCATGTCATGACAAATGAAGTCGAACTTCTTGCAGTAGCCGCGATACCCTGCTCCATCATCCCACTGGTTGCGTGGGATTCTGTCCATTTTGGCTTGCGTCAGCGGGTCATTGAAAAAGTATTCACAATTCGAGCAGCGACGACGACGGGCCTCTTTCTCGTCCACCTGCATGGCCTTGCCAAGTGCAACCCAATAGACCTTGTTGGCCGTTGGCTCGTTGCTTGGGTTTTCAGGGCCGAGCATCCAGTCATCGATCACCACCTGGGTGTTCTTCTTGTTCTCGGCCGCTGTGATGAACGGCATGGATTCAGGCAGGCCGGTGAAGCCAGCCACCATGATCTTTGGCATTTCCATTGTGGTCTCCTTAAGTGATTTCACGGCCAGAGGCGCGGATGGTCAGGGCAGTGGCCGTGCCGGTGGTCGAGATGAATCCACCATTGGCCAGCACTTGGCCAACCAGCTCGGGGAAAGTGTAGGTCTCGTCCGGTGCAATGGCGCGGCTGTCCACGATCAGGTTGGTCGTGCCTGCGCTGCCGCCGCTGCTCACCAGGTGCACGCTGATCACGGCATTGCTGGCGCTGGTGTTGGTGGCGGTAAATTTGTCGATGATGGCCGTGCAGTTGGTGGCGGTGTATTGCGTGGTCTGCGCCGCCTCCATCTGCTTGGAGCCAATGAGGGGTTTTGCTGTGACTGCCATGATTTCTCCTTACTGTTGGACTTGAGTGACGGTCAGAACGATGGCCGGTGCGCCTGGTGCAAATGCCGTGGCCGCCACGGTATCCACCGTCACGTTGGTGCTATCTGCTGCAAAAGCCATCTCGACGTACTCGTTGGCGTTCAGCGAAACCGTCTCGCTCAGTGCGATTGGAATGTATCCGTTGTTTATGTCTGTGGTGACAAGACGGGCAGAGTTTGTGATCGCTGTGCCGTTCTTCTTGAACCAGACCCAGACATTCTTCGACGATGAGCTTCCGCTGGACAGCTGCACCGTTGCGTCGAATTGGTACAGGCCAGACTGCGGAACGATGATTTGCGAAGTCGTGCCACCAATTACCACGCCGTTGCTGATCTGCGTGTTGTCAAAGGTAAGCAGGTATTCGGTGTTTGTTGCGCCAGGCGTTTGGTCGGTGGTCTTTGTGAACACGCCGTAATACTTCATCTGCTCGATGGTCGGGCGCACGAAGATCACGCCAGCCGATGCGTCGGACACGATGCAAGCGGCCAGAGGGATGACGTTGTTCGGGGCTGTTGGCTTGACGTTGGTCAGCGCTCCAGCGGTTGTCGGGCTGGCATAGAGAATGTCGCCTGCGCTGAATGCGCTGGTGTCGAGGTCGCGCACGAAGCCCCATGTGGTGCAGTAGCCCTTCTCGCCGCTATCCGGCAGGTCATGGGTCATCACGCCGAGTATGTAGAGCGATGGGCTTGTGCCGTCGGCAAGGTACGGGGCCACCAGCAGGGCATTGGCAGTCGCGCCAGCAAAACCAACCACAGAGCCGTTCTGAATGGTCGAGCCTGTCGTATTGCCGACACGGGCGTAGACCTCTTGGCCGACCTGCTGCGTGACGCCGTAGTCCATGCCGATGTTCACGGTCTGGTCGGTTTCATTCCAGCCAAGACGACGGATGCGCGATACAAAATCAGCCGTGTTCAGGTCGATGTAGTCCGTGACTGTCGAGTTATTGTTTTCGATCACAGGCGCGGTGCTCAGCATTTCCAGAGCATTGGCAATGCGGCCGAGCGTGTCCAGTGCCTGCACGGCCTTCTGGTCTGCGTTGCCTGCATTGATGGCAGCATCTTTGGCCATGCTCACGATTTGAGCCAGCGCCTCATTCGCTGATGCGTCTGCATTTCCAGCCTCGATGCTGATGCCTTCCGTGTCAGTTGCTGGCGACACTTCGTCTGCAATCTGAAACAGGCGCTCGAATTGCCTGATCTGCTCCTGGTTTTTCAGGAACGTGGCGAGCTGGTCGCGGGTAAGGTTGAGCTTCTGCGTTGCCATCAGTAGGCCAATGGCTCAATCTGAGCCTCAAGACGGATGAAAGACAGGTGCGCTTGGCTGTCGCCACGGAAACGCTGGATGCGCCAGTTGCGCATGTGACCCTGCTGGAACCACGCCAGACGCTTGCGGCTGCCAGTCGTGCCAGCGCGGATGCTGCGGTCTTGGCTCCAGGCCACGCCGTCCACGCTGTAGCTGGTCGAGATCATGGGGTCGACGCCAAGCGCAACGCTGCCGGTCAAGCTGACCAGCTCCAGCTCATTGAAGATCGCGCCGTTGCTCTCGTTGTAGACGATCAGCGTGCCGAACTCCCAGCGCACGATCTGGCCCCAATGGCTGCTGATGTTGTCCACCAGGTAGCCGATGGCGTTGGACTGCGGATCACCGATCATCCACTTGTCGTAGGCCCAGACCAGATTCCTTGCTCGATACTGACTGAAGCCGACCTGGCTGGTGGTCAGCGTGAACCAGACGGGCTGGTTTAGCTCTGCGGTGGCAGCAGCATCGAACACCATCGTGCGGTCAGGCAGGTGGACATACAGGTGCTGGTGGGCCTTGTCGTTGCGTGCCTCTAGCTTGACTCCAGCAAGCTGCGTCTCGGTGTAGCCGAGCAGAATCTGGTCGATTTCCTGCGTGCTTATTTTTTGAGCAGTAGCGTTCGCGCCAAGGTAGATGCCTGGCGCTTCATTGCGGCCAGAGCCGAGGAAGGCGACACTTTCCACAAATACGCAGCATCCAAACGTACCGATGACGCCTTTTGTAATCTGCGCACCATCAATGCGCTGGAATGGGAAGAACTCGCCGCCCACGTTGTCGAACACCTCGATGGTGTTGCGGTTCAGGGCATAAACCTCGTTTCGCAGCTTGAGCAGCGCCACCACTGGGTCGGGGTCGACTTCGCTGGAGCCGTACTTCAGCGGGTTGACTTGGGTCGGGTCGGACAGCTCGGTTACCACCAGGCTGGTGCCATCGGTGGTCATGAAGTAGCCGTCCACCCACACCACGTCCAGAACGATGCCGAGGTCAGGGTCGGTCACTTGCGTGAGTGCGCCGTTCCAGTAGTAGAGACGCCCACCAGACGCAATGGCCAGGCGGTCGAAGCTGTAGTCCATCGTCACCAGGGTGTTGACGGGGCCGCCAACGTCACCCAGCACGGTCACAGCGCCATTGCTGGCCACGGTCACCAGCTTGGTTCCCATGACACGGTAGCAGACGCCATTCCAGTTGATGCCGCCACGGTCAATGCCTGGGCCAGTGCCGTTGCCGACGATGCCGTCACCAGGACGCAGAAAACCGGCACTGATGCCGGACTGCTTTGGGACTGGCACCAGGTTGACCGGGTACGACGTGCGCAGGTCTGGCCCGTTGTCAGCGTAGATGCCGTTGAGGATTGGAATCTGCATGGATCACCACTTGACCTTGTTGGCCCAATACGCTGCGCTCATCTTGCCCTTGGCAATGTTCTCAGCGTGCCTGGCCTTGAATGATTCGCGCCGGGCTTTGTCCGCCTTGGACTCGCCTTCGCGCTTCGGAGACCCGGACACGCCCTGCTGGCCAAAACGGATGGTTTTTACCTGGTCGCCAGCCTTGGCCACCACGACGTGGGACTTGGTCGGGTGCGACGGTGTGCGCTTGGGCTTGTTGTAGCCCTCGACGCCGACGCGAGCCAGACGCGGGTCTTTCTTTGTGGCCATCAGGCAATCCTGTACCAGCTGTTCAGAGACTGCACAAAGCGCATGCGGAAGAAGTCCTCAGCGGCCAGGTTGCCGGGCACGCCGTAGGCTGCGGATGCGCCGTTCAGCGCCAGCGTGAAGCTGGTGATCTGCTGTGTGGTGGTGATCAGCACCTCAGTGCCGTCGGGCGTTTGGGTGTTCAGCGGCAGGGTGATCGTGCCAGTGGCCAAGGTTCCGGCTGGCTGGAGCAGCATCCATTGCTGCTGGCTGACAGGGGTCGGGACTGTGATGTTGAAGCCGGTGCCAGGCGTCGAGATACTGGTGGCCAGCGTCGGGGCCGCAAAGGTCTGCTGGAAGTAAGTCAGCAGCGCACCGATAGGCAGGCGTCGTGCGTCGCCGTTGTTCGGGGTGTAGACGGGAATCTGATCGCCAGGCGATGCCTGGAGCAGCAGCGGCAGTTGGTTGATTTGTGGCATGGTTTGTCCTCAGTTGTACTCGATGGGGCCGTCCGGGCCTGCGGTGACCGGATCGACCGGAGGACGCAGGAATGGGTTGTCGTACACGCGCCAGGGCTTGTTGCCAGCGCCAGACGGCATGGTGACGGGCATCTGCTGCGGAATGGGTGCGGTCGCACGCTGCAGCAGGGTGTTGTAGCTGTCCTTTGCCACGGCCTTGGTCTCGGGCATCACCACCTTGCCGAAGCCAGGTGCAATGCGAATAGCTGCATTCGTGATGATGGCCTCATTTGCCCAGTCAGGAACCAGCGTCGGCTCATCGAGGTCGCTGTCCTGTGGGCTGCCTGGCAGTGGGTAGCCCAGACGAATTCCTTTGCCGTTCCAGTCGGCCATCATGGCATCGATGCGACGCAAAGCCGACTGAAGTTGCTCGGATTGCAGGTCGAAGACATAGGACGCAAGGCCGATTTCCTCGAATGCGGCTGCAACGAACTGGCGCTTGCTGTAACCCATATCAGGCCTCCTGCTTGCTGAGTGCTTCGGTGATCATGGCCAGCAGCTTCTCGTCGCTGGTGCGCTTGGTGAACGTCAGGCCGAGTTCTTTGGCCTTCTCGATCAGCTCGATGCGGGTGGGCGCTGCGTTGTCATCTGGCACGGCCGAGACTTCAGCTGCAACTTCCTCCAGCACCTGGGTGGCCTGCTGCGCCAGCAGACGGTGATTGATGCCGTCGATGGGGCGCGATGGCTTGCGCACCTTCACGGGCTTTTTCTTCTTCAGGTATTTCGGGGCGAGGATGTTTTCTTCCATCACTTGGCCTTCTTTCTGGTCTTTGCTGCGGCCTTGAAAGCCTCAGCGGTTGGCGCACCTTTTGTGCCTGGCTTGCGCATGCGCTCAGGCGTCTTGCCTGCAGCCTTCTGGCGCTCAATGCGCTCACGCTTGGCGTGAATGTTGGCGTACAGGCCGGACTTCATTTCTTGGCCTTCTTTGGCGCTTTGCTGGGTTTGCCAGCAGCCTTGGCGGCTTTGGTGGCGACGTTCAAAGCGATGGCCACAGCCTGCTTTTGCGGCTTGCCAGACTTCATTTCCTTCGAGATGTTCTTCCCGATGGACTTGCTTGAGTAACCTTTGGTCAGTGGCATTTTGAGCTCCTATGCAGAAAGGGGGGCCGGAGCCCCCCAGTCTTTCCCGGTTTACTGGTTGAACAACAAGATGCCGGACATCTCGGGGTTCTTGTTCACAACACCGAACAGCGTGTCCATGCGGTACTTGATGGTCATGCTGTCAATGTCGTAGAACTTCTGCATCACCAGCTCAATGCCCTGGTCGGTGGTGGCACGCATCACTGCGACGCCAGCATCGGCCGGGACTGCGTAGCGGCCAGGCAGAATTTCCAGAGCATCACGCTGCCAGAACACGTTGACCTGTGCGGTGTTCACGTTCAGGAAGGTGATGGCTGCAGTGTTCGACGGGGTTTCCACCTCGACGTTCTTGTACTGAAGCTGGGCATCAGTTGCCACGCTCTGAGCTCCGATGATCGGAGGAGTGATCGTCATGGTGGTGGCCGAGTCCACAGACACCACGCGGAAGGTCTTGAGTTGACCAGTGCTCTGCTTGGTGATGTGGTGAACAGCGTACACGCCAGCGATCTCGAAAGCGTCACCAGCAGCCACGTTAGTGGTCGAGGAGACAGTCACGGTCTGGAAGCGGTTGTCCACGTTGATCTGGCCGCCGACGGATGTCGAAGTGGCTTGAGGCGTGTAGTTGGCCTGAGTGCCTGCGCCGCTGGTGTCGATGGTGATGGAGCCACCACCAGCTGCAGCAGCTTGACGGTTGGCGTAGTCCATCTTGTAGGTCTCGAAACCAGCGACCATGCCGACGTAAGAGCGCTCATAAGCCTTGTCAGACTTCTGATTGCCAAACGAACGGGCAGAGCCAACCAGGTTACCAGCCAGACCGTTGTAGTCGCGGCTGGACAGGGCCATGAAGCGCTCGTAGTCGGGCACGCCTTGCTCGTTCATGATGGCGTCGCACAGGGCCACGTCGTCATAGTCACCGGCAGCAGCAGCGATCGGCACAACCAGCGAACCCAGGCTTGCGGCCGAGTTCATGATGGCGATGTTGATGTCGCTGGCCAGCTTCTGCTTGGCGGACTCGCCCAGGCGGCCTTCTTGCAGGGCATCGCGCAGTTCGAGAGAGGTCATTTCCCATGGAACGGTCTTGCTGAAGCCCAGGGTCGCAGGCACGGCCAGCTGCGTCATGCCCTGATAACCGGGAATCGGCGTGCCAGGAGTGCTGTTGATCGACTGAGCGATGTAGGGCTGGGGACGCCAGATGGTGTTGTTGGCACGTTCCATCATCTTCTGGTCGGTCTGATAGACCGAGACATTACGGGAAAGCACCAGCGCGTCTTGGAAGCCTTCTAGGAGGTCTTCAAACGCAACGCGCTCTTCTTTGGAAAAACTATTCGACATGATTCGGTTCCTTTAAAAATTGGATCAGTTTTTTGCCGCTTTCTGTCGCTTGTACTGGAGCACTTTTGTGTAGTTGCCAGTCTTTTCAGCTTCAGCTCGCAGCCGTTCAAGGGTTGAGTCCACAGCTCCAGAAACTCGGCCAGTTGAGCTGACCATCCTTTCGGGTGCAGGGGCTGCCTTTCGGTTCGTAACTTTCAATTCCTTCTCCAGTTTCGCTACCGCAAAGGCAAACTTTACGGGGTCTTCGATCTTGGCCAGCTCTGCTGCCTTCTTCGGGTTTTTTCCGAGTGCGTAAATCACCAGTGCCGGATTGTCCGCGCCTTGCAGCACAACGCCCTGCTGCGTCACGTTGAAGAGCTCTTGGGCCACGGCCTCAGCATCCTCAAAGTCACGCACGCGCAGCTCAGCTTTCGCCTTGCCGTACCCTTCGAGCTTTTCCTGCCAGGCTCGTTGTTGCGCTTGCTCGGCCTGGCGAGATTTTTCAACCTCGGCGTCGGCTTGGCGCTTGCGCTCGAACCAGTCTGCCAGTGCAGTCTCGAATCGGTCTGCGTCGTATTCGTAGTCCTCCAGCTTCGGCTTCGGGCCAAGAGCGACCGGCTTTTTCTCAGTCGTCTGGTTCAGCTTCGCTTCGAGTTCTCGAATGCGTTTTTCCTTCTCACGGTTTGCCTTACGCAGCTCTTTCACCCAACCAGGTG
>Ga0255183_1000122_pt1 | contig 35041 bp, 37 predicted proteins | sample Atl_UVDOM_RepB_8_FD_183638 | JGI IMG/M metagenome (GOLD analysis project Ga0255183, IMG submission 183638) | Freshwater microbial communities from Altamaha River, Georgia, United States - Atl_UVDOM_RepB_8d | ecosystem: Environmental > Aquatic > Freshwater > River | place: USA: Georgia...
CTTCTCGCTATTTTTCAGAAGCTCCTGTCTTAAAATTAAGAGAAGTCGATACCCTCTTGAAACTTGATCATGAAGTTTTCGCTCAACTTGGTTTCAATCAAGGAAGCTACTTTAAAGACCTCTCCGGACGGGCCATGTCTTCAGGAGATACGATCCTGGCTGGCTATCAGTTCATCACGAACTGGAAACTAAGTCTTAAACTTGGTGCTCACTTAAAGTATGAAAAATCATCCTTCCTCGCGAAGGATGGAACAACAATGACCTACACTTCTCCGACCATCGGTGTGACTCTTCGGACCCGAAACTTTAACCTTGAAGAAATTCCTGTGCGTTTTCAAACCATGTTTGGTCTCTCTCCGTTCTCACGTCTCGTGGTCCTAGCCTCCGACAAATCTTCCGAATTTAAATTTAATAGTTTTGATATCAATAATTCCCTTCAGTTTCCCCTGGAGAATTTTTGGGGAGAATGGAGTCTTGGGATTTTTCATCAGGCCCAGTGGCTCAATATTAAATCGCAGTCAGATGAAGCGAGCCTCAAGGCAACGAATCGGATCAATACCAGTTTCGGTCTCTCTCTCTCGCAGGTCTTTCTATGAAGATCATTATCCTCTTACTTCTCTCCATGAATGTCTTTGCTCTTGAAGGAGTAGTCCGAGTTCTTGAAGCTCCGCTATTTCGAGAAAAAAATTCTCTCTCTCCCGTCATCCAATATCTTCGCAAAGGTGATGTGATTAAACTTCACGGAGCAACACAGTTGGATGATCGCTATGATCATTTAGCACCTTCGAATTTTAAACGCTCGGAGCTTGAGGCTGAGCTTCAACTTGAAACGAAAGACGATGAAATCGTCGAAGAAAATAGTGAGTTCGTTCCGACCTTTGATCGTCATGGCCAGAAGGCTTACATCTTGCGTGAGCATATCTTTATTTACTATGAAACGGAGAAAGAACTTACTCAAAAACCTCTCCCGCGTGATCCCACTGATTATCGTTTACAGGAACCACTGCCGGCGAACTACCCCTTTCAAAAAATCACAGGCTATCGTGGCCAATTTTTGATCGGCGTCTCTGGCCCTTATTCCAAGAGTTATCCGTACAACTCTGAAGTGAAAAAAAAGGGTTATGAGAGTCCTAAGGCAATTCAATTCGCTCTCTATAAAGAGGCTCCCGATGACAAACGAGACCGATTATTTTTGGGAGTTAATTTTCAGTACCGCACTTACGAGAATCAATACAACTTTGTGGATCAACGTTTTTCGCGTGAAACATCTCATACGTTTGGGATCGGGCCAAGCATAAGCTATGATGCTTACAAGGGTGATCAAAACCGCCTCAACATCACCACCAACTTGAATGTTAATTTTTTTCATGAGCTTCAAGTTTCTCAAGAGTCTGATCTCGGTAAAGACATCAGAATATACAGGAACTACACTTTTCTCCCTCAACTCATCCTCCAGTATCACCGTAAAAAAGTTATTAATGATTTAGATTTTGTTCTTGCGACTGCGTTTGAAATGGAAATCGGAACTAGCTATAAAGCTCAGAATGGTGGAGCCATTGATGGCTTCTGGAGAAACCTTGGTTCAGATAATTTCCGGCAAGATCCTCATTATTCTCTTAGTCTTTTTGGTGGTTTACAAGTAGCCTACTAATTCACTCTTCTTATTCGAAAAAAAATTCTACAGTCGAAAAAAAATGTCTAAAGTTTCAACAGCTCGTGACGATAAGTTAAGCAACATTAAGATTCACAGGATGTGAATCGATCGAAAAAAAACCATGGAGGGTTTATGACAACAACATCATCAAAAGCATCAATGAAAGACGTTCTTTTCCAAAAAATTGGTCAGACGTGGTTTATTTTTACTGAGATCAACAATGAAGTTGTCTACTCTGTCATGCCTCAGGGAATGGACCCTAAGACGACAAAACTCGAGCTCTTTGATGTGATCGAAGAGCACATGTCGAAAGTTGCCTCTCACAAAAAACGTTCTCCTGAAGCTGTTGCTTAATGAATGAAAACTGATCTCAAAAACTCTCATGATAAAAAGATGATCGAAATGTTGAAAAACAAGCTCGATCATCTTTTACGTTCTGAAACTAACGCCAAAAAAGCAGCTCTGATCCTTTCACTTTGGATAAACACCCCACCTAAAAAGAAGTAACTCCCTATTTTTCAAGTAAGTTACGATTTTTTTCTTTACGTCGGCAAAATATTCCTCAACTAACTTGATCAGTTTACCGAAACGCTTGGACAAGAAAGGGTTTCATCATGGTGATGAGATCTTTAAAAATTAAACTTACGGCATGGTTGCCAATGGTGAGAACTGAACACTCTTACCAGTCTGCAAGGAGGAAAAGATGAAATTAACCGGAGGATAGTCTATGGGTTTCAGAATTAACACAAACGTGGCTTCACTACAAGCGCAGAGCTCGATTAGTAAAGTCAACAAAGAGTCTCAGGAAAGTTTTTCTAAACTGAGCTCTGGTACACGAATCGCTAAAGCATCTGATGATGCTGCAGGGATGGCGATCTCAGAAAAATTAAAAGCTGAGATTCGTTCAAACCAACAAGCGAATAGAAACGCTAACGATGGGATCTCGATGATTCAAGTTGCTGAGGGTGGATTAACAGAAGCGACAAATATTTTAACTCGCCTTCGCGAGCTTTCAATGCAGTCAGCTTCAGACACCATCGGTGATACTGAGAGAGCGATGAGTAACATGGAATACCAACAGCTCAAGTCTGAAATGGACCGTATCTCAAAAGTAACTGCTTTTGGTGAAACGAAGCTTCTCGATGGATCAGGTGAAAGAAGAGATTTCCAAGTTGGTACAGGAGCTAACTCTGAACAAGACAGAATTAGTTTCGATCCAGGTCAATTGAACTCTGGAACAGAAGCCATGGGTATTGATGATCTTGATATTTTATCAAAGGATAGTGCTCAAGGTGGACTAGATAAAATTGATACTGCTATCGAGAAGATTTCCTCACAAAGAGCTCTTCTTGGTTCTCTACAAAACAGATTAACGGCGACTTCGAATAACTTAGAAGTTTATACAGAAAACCTAAGTGCTGCGAACAGCCGAATCAGAGATGTGGATTATGCTGTTGAAACTGCTAAGCAAGCAAGAAACCAAATCGTGACTGCTGCAGCGACTTCAGTTCTTTCTCAAGCTAACATGAATGGTCAAAACGTCTTAAAACTTATCGCTTAAGACGCGATTTTAAGGCCTTAAAAAAAAGCCCTTCCGAATGGAGGGGCTTTTTTATTTTACTGCCCTGTGTTTTTTTGTTACATCTTCTACTCTTATGACGAATGAAAACGAAAACAAAAAAAGTATGGAAGATAACTTCTGTTATCGAGAAGATTTCAAATACACCCATAAAAATCCTTACCACGATAAATTAGAAATTTTTGATACCTTCGTTCTCCGGGACGAGATGGCCGAAACCAACGTGGGCAAGTGGAACCAGGATGTTTTCAAAAATGATCTTCCGATCGAAGTTGAGATCGGCACTGGCTACGGCGAGTTCATGATCGAATACTGTCAAAATAATCCAAAAGTTAATTTCATTGGTCTTGATCATCGCTTCAAAAGAAGTTTCGGTGTGGCCAAAAAACTCAACGAGCTTGAGCATAGAAACTTCCGCTATCTGCGCGCTCGCGGCGAAAGGCTCGAGTTCATGTTTGGTGAAAACGAAGTTCAATCGGTGTTTTATTTTTTTCCAGATCCTTGGCCAAAAACTAGGCACCATAAAAAACGTCTCTTCCAAAAACCTTTTTTAAACGCCTGTCACAAGGTTTTAAAACCTGGAGGAACTCTCTTCGTGAAAACGGATCATGACGGCTACTTCGAGTGGATGCTCGATGCCCTTAAAGATGAAACTCGTTTTCAAGTTGAACTTCAGTCAAGAAACCTGAGATCTGAGTTTCCAGATCACTTCCTCTCGAAGTACACAACAAAGTTTGAGAAGATCTTTCTTTCTCAAGGAACTCTGATCAAATCTGTGGTCCTAAAAAAACTGTGAGGAACTAAAGTGGCTTACGAGGAGCTCAAAAGTAGAATCAAAGATACGCCGATCTCCTTGGTGATCGGAAACTATCTTCCGCTGAATAAAAAAGGGGCTAACCTCGAGGCCCTCTGCCCTTTTCATCCTGATACCAAACCTTCTCTCAAAGTGAACGATGCTAAAGGTATGTATAAATGTTTTGTGTGTGGCCATGGTGGCGATGCCATTACCTTCGTGAAAGATTTTAAACGTCTTGAGTACGTCGAAACTCTTAAAGAGCTCGCTTCTCTTTTGGGACTTCCCTTCGAAGAAGCCCAAAAAGAGAAAAAGAAAAACCCTAAAGTCGAGATGAGTTTTCGTGTCTTAAACGCTTCTCTTAAGCTCTATCAAAAAGTCTCCGAGCTCGGTAAAAAAGAGTTCGAAGAATTTCTAGAAAAAAGAAAACTCACTCCGCAATCCGTCGAGCAGTTTCAAATCTGTTATGCTCCTCACGGCAATGCTCTTTACCAATATCTTCAATCGATCCCTGAAAAAGAGCGGGAGTTTGCTCTCTCTTGTGCAAAAGAAATCGGCATCATTAAGTACCAAGCTGAAAGGCAAAGCCACTACGATTTTTTTCGAGACCGAGTGATGTTTCCAATCGTCGATCATTCAGGCCAGATCAGAGGCTACACTGGTCGGGCCGTTCTTCCAGATCAAAACCCAAAATACCTCAACTCTGGTGAATCCATTGCCTTCGATAAAGGCTCTATCCTTTATGGATTTTACCAAGGGAAAACGGCCATCCGCCAAAAAGATCAAGTGGTGATTGTTGAAGGAAATATGGATGCCGTGATGATGCATCAGCATGGATTCAATGAAACCGTTGCCACCATGGGTGTCGCCCTTTCTGAAAATTCTGTCAGGCTTCTCACCAACATGACAAAAAATATTTTCCTCGCCATGGATTCGGATAACGCCGGAAAAGCAGCGATGAAAAAAATCAACGCAAGTTTTCTTACTCAAAACGTTTTACCGAAGTACTTAAGTTTTGATCCTCATAAGGATCCGGATGAGTTTTTGGTGCACGAAGGACGCTTAAGCCTCATGGAGCGTATGGAAAAAGCTCCCCTTTATTTGGATGTCTTGATCCAAGAGCTTTTGCCAGAAAAATTACCGGAGACCCTCGACCATAAGCTCAAGATCCTCACGAAAGCTTTTGAGTTCGTGGCACCGCTTAAAGATCATTTGAGTGCAACAGAGCGCGTCATCAGTCTGGCCAAGCTTCTTGGTTTAAAATCTGATTCAAGTTCTATCATTGATCAGTACAAAGATTTTCTGAGCAAACAAAAAGAAAAAACCTACGCTCCTCTGACCAAAACAAAACTTTATCAAGAAGAAGTGGTCTCTGAAGAAAAAGAAGAACTGCAGCACCTGCAATCATCGGGCCAAATTCAAGAAAAAGCCCCCTCTCGCCTTGAAATTTCTTTTCTTAAACAAATCATTTCTCACCCCGAGCTCATCAGCACGGTTCACTCTGACGAATGCCTTGCCACTGTCGGCCATTCTGAGGTAAAAAGAATACTGGCTTGGCTCTGTGACATTTATCCTGAAATCGATGAGTCGGAATATGTGACCATCGTTCAAGATGAAATTTTGGGCAAAGGTTTTGGTGACGACATCACCAACGCTGTAACCTCTGCTCTGTTTGAAATGGGAGCACCTTACCCAGAGAAGGTGATCAAAAAAACCATTCAAGACTTTAAGCTCAATCTCAAACGAGAAAGACTTAAAGATAAACGTCGTGACCTTGTTGAACGACAAAAAACAAGTCAAACCCAACTCGAAGTTGATGAAGTCTTAAATGAAATTGCTAGGGTCGATAAAGAAATCTTAGCACTCAAATAAAAGTGTCCTAATTTATCGAGGAGAAACTATGTCAGTGGTTGCAGCCTTTTTAAACTCGAGAGAATTCTCTCGTTTAGTCATGAAAGGGAAAGATCAAACTTTTCTCACTCCTGAAGAAATTAACGACGCAATTCCGGCCAACATCGTTGATACCCAGTCGATCGATCTTATCATGAATAAGATTGAGGAAGCTCGTATCCTTGTGAAGTCGCCTGATCTTGAAGAAGAAGAGGCAGAAAAAGCAAGTACCGAAGTTGCCGATGATCCACTCACAGTGGATGAGGAAGCCGAACTCCGTGCTTCTTCAAGTGACCCTGTGAAACTCTACTTAAAGAAAATGGGATCTGTCGCCCTCTTAACCAGAGAAGGCGAAGTTAAAATTGCGAAAGAAATTGAAGAGGGAGAGAAAGAAATTGTTCTTTCTTGTTTAAAATCAAAACACGCTCTTGAAGAGATGGTGAAACTTAAAAATAAAGTTCTCCAAGCTGAAGAGCAAAACGAATACGTGAAAGATCTTGTTCGTGGTCTTGATGATGAATCTCAAGAAAAAGAAATTCACGATACCCGCGATAGAATTTTTGCTGTCGTTGAGCACGTGAAAGAACTCCTCAATCAAATCGTCAACGAAGACGGAACTCTTAAGAAGATGGAAAAAGATGAGCAGAAGGTCATGGACAAAGTTGGCGAAGAACTCGTTGACCTCACGTTCAACCGTAAAATCATCAACTCATTCACTGAACCGGTGAAGAGTTACTATCTTCAGTTCAGAGAGCTCTACGAGCAGCAAGAGCGAATCTATAAATTCCTCGAAGTTAAAAACGATGCTGAATATAAAGTACTCTATGATCGTCTTCTCGAGGATGATAGCTACAAGCGTGAATTAGCACGTAACCTCTTCACGACCGATGCGAAGATCGAGCAAATGGTCAGAACACAGGAAGATATCTTAAGAAAACTTCGTCGTCTGGCGATCGATGCAGGGATGGCCTTCGAAGATATCGAGAACGTTTACAACATCATCGTTACGGGTGAAGAAAAAGCCGATAAAGCAAAATCTCAACTTGTGGAAGCGAACCTACGTCTCGTGGTTTCTATTTCTAAAAAATACACGAACAGAGGTTTACAGTTCTTGGATCTAATCCAAGAAGGAAACATTGGTCTCATGAAAGCGGTTGATAAATTTGAGTACCGTCGTGGATACAAATTTTCAACTTATGCCACTTGGTGGATCCGTCAGGCCATCACGAGAGCTATCGCCGATCAGGGCCGAACGATCCGTATTCCAGTTCACATGATCGAAACAATCAATAAACTCGCGCGAACGAGCCGACAACTCATTCAAGAGCTTGGACGTGAACCAACTCCTGAAGAGATCGCTGAGAAGATGGAATTATCGGTTGATAAAGTGAAGAAAGTTTTCAAAATTTCTAAAGAGCCGATTTCTCTTGAGACTCCAATCGGAGAGGAAGAGGATTCATCTCTTGGAGACTTTATTGAAGATAAAAAAATCATCTCTCCTGCAGACGCGGTGATGAGTGTGACACTTTCAGAACAAACTCGTTCTGTTCTCTCAACGCTAACGCCAAGAGAAGAGAAAGTTCTCCGGATGAGATTTGGTATCGGTGAAAAATCTGACCATACTCTCGAGGAAGTGGGACAAGATTTCTTCGTCACACGTGAACGTATCCGTCAAATTGAGGCGAAAGCTCTCAGAAAACTTCGTCACCCTAGCCGTGCGAAGCTTCTCAAATCGTATCTCGACAACTAATTTCATTGTGAGGGCCAGATTTCTGGCCCTCTTTATATTCCTATCCAATGAACAAAATTTGCGTATACTATACTCTTAATCTTAAAAGTAAGAGTACATGGAATATACGAATCCACAGTCCCCGACTCAGAAGCTCCTTCAATCCACATTTGATTCAAATGTTATTTTTGCAGCTCAAAAACTCATCGATCAAGGACGTGTTTCACTCTCCTTCATGAAAGGAAGTTTTGAAACGTATTTCATTGTCTCAGGCATCATCGCCGAAAATAATACGAATTATGAAGCGAAGATCACTTATAAAAAAGTTGATGAGGTTTATAAATTCACGACTCAATGTAAGTGTAAACTTTGGACCGAAGAAAAGGGCTGCTCTCATACGGCGAGCTTACTGATCAAGTTCGGAGATCTTCAGGATAAAAATCAGTCTTTTGATACAAGGCCAAGTGCTACCAGCTATCTTCTTGCTGATGGCGTTCATGCCGAGAGATACGGAACAATTGTCCGTGCAGCCACCGTTCTTCAAGGGGCTCGCTCAAACTCTACTTTTAGCTCACTTCAGTACACTCTCACAAACCGCAAGGTGATTCAGTTTCCTGCTCCAACCAAATGGTACGGGCAACTCATGGTGAAACTGATCCCAGCTTCACAGATCGAAGAATACAAAGACGTTCTCTACGTTGAAGAAAAATACACTTACGCTTTTCAGTGGAGAAATGAAGATCAAGTCGTTTCGGAAGTTTCTCTCTTCGATATGATGTATCTTTTTAACTGGAAAACGGGAGAAGCACTCGATCTCACGACAGAACTCAGAGAACTCACTAGTAAGCTTAAACTCACCGACTCTCTAGGAGACATTCAGGACTTCATCCGGATCTTCTTACCACTCAAAGAGAAAAATAAGCTCGAGCTTTTAGTGGAAGATGAAAAATGGGAAAACTTCCCTGTTGAGGAAATGGAGTACCGTTTCTCCATTAACCCAAGTCCGAGAAAAACTTACCTTAATCTTGAGCTTGAGATTTTTACTCCTGATCAAAAACTTCTTCCAATGCCGACTCCGTTTTTACTCTTTGTCAGTGAACAAGGCTTCGCCGGCAGCTTCAGGCAAAAAAACGATGCCATCGAATTTTTTAAAACCTTGATTGAAGATTTTGAGCGGGAAACTTTCTTACATAAGAAATACCTTCACAGCTCTTCTCGAAAAAATCTCATCTCTGATTGGATTCAACTCCTGATGACTCAAGAAGAGATCCCTTTCTTTGATCCAGCGTTTAGAAAAATTTTCTATCTCAAAACTAAAATTTTTAAACACGTCTTCCTGGCCTTCCTCGATAGCTTCGGCGATCAGGGGTTTAAAACCTCTTTCTACATCAAAGATGAAAGAAAGATTATTTTTCAAGTGCCGAAGAATGTTCTCCTTGAGGGTGTCGCTGCTTTTTACCAAAAGCTCACTCCACTCAAAATTAATATCTTCTATGATCAAAAACAAATCCGGAACTGGAAATCCTCCATCCGCTTCGAGAGAAACAGAGATAAGCTTGATTGGTTTCAGCTCGACCTCATTGTCTCAGACGAAGACTTAAACGTGATCAAGAATGCCGAGATCTCAGATAATTTCATGCTGTCTGATAAGGGACTTATTCTCCTCTCGGATGAACAAAAAGATCTTCTCCGCTTCATGAAGAGATACACCAAGCTTGAAGGAGAGAAAAAAGAAGGAGCACCGAAAGGTCTCACTCGCTTTGGCCTTTTTCTTCAGCGCTCGAGAATTTTTGAACTCTTTGAGCTTAAGCGCTTGGGCATTGAAGGAGCGCTGACTCCAGACGAAGAAAAATTCTGCGAAAACATCATGAAGATGGAAAATATGCCCGAGTACGATATCGACGCTCGCTACGTGGATCTCGCTCGTCCTTATCAGAGAAACGGCTACAATTGGTTGCGCTTTCTTTATGAACATAAGTTTGGCGCCTGCTTGGCCGATGACATGGGTCTAGGTAAGACACTTCAAACCATCATGCTCCTTCAGACGCTTAAAGATAAAATCAAAAAAGTACTTATCATCTGTCCAGTTTCTATTCTTTATAACTGGAAAAATGAACTTGAGAAATTCTCTGACCTTACCTACTCCATCTACTACGGGGATGAGAGGGAATTTAAGACTGACGCAAAAGTTATTTTGACTTCATACGGACTCATGAAAAAAGAATCTTTCTCCACTCTTCATGATGGTGAATTTGATATCCTGATTTTCGATGAAGTTCAGCACTTAAAAAATGTCCGCTCACTCGGGGCCTCAAGTGCTCGTCAGATCAAAGCGAAGTTTCGTATCTGCCTCACCGGTACACCGGTGGAGAACGATCTCTCAGAGTTTTACAACATCATGGATCTCTGTGTCCCAGGAGTCTGGGGAGATCTTGGGGTGATCAAGTCCGCTTCGAAATCAAATAATCGTCTTCTCGCTCGAAGAACAGTGAAACCTTTCATCTTAAGACGAACAAAAGATCAGGTGTTAAAAGAGCTTCCAGAGAAAATTGAGAATCATGTGTTCTTAGATTTTGCTCCGGAAGAAAAATCATATTATCAAGAACGCCTCAATGTGATCCGCTCCAATATGATCGGGCCAAGTTCTAAGCGTTATGGTGAAGTCTTAAAATCTCTCTTAGAGATGAGACAACTTTGTTTATGGCAGAAGCAGCCGCAGTTTCATTCGACGAAGATTGATTTTCTGATGGAGAATCTTGATCAGCTCGTTACCGAGGGACATAAGACTCTTATCTTCTCTCAGTTCACGACCTACCTGGATATGATTGAAAATAAAATCCGTGTTCAAGGTTGGAAGTACGCTCGGATTGATGGTTCACAAACGATTAAAAAACGTGGAGAACAGGTTGAGTATTTTCAAAATGGTGATGCTCAAATTTTCCTCATCTCGCTTAAGGCAGGGGGATTCGGATTAAACCTCACGGCCGCAAGCTATATTTTCCTCATGGATCCTTGGTGGAATCCTGCCGTCGAGAGACAAGCGATTGACCGAGCTCATCGTATTGGCCAGGAAAATAAACTCACCGTCTATCGTCCTATCATTAAAGAATCTGTTGAAGAAAAAGTTCTTGTGCTTCAGCAAAGTAAACGTGAGCTCTTTAAAGATCTTATGGCTGAAGATGATGACGATTATTTCAGTGGTAAGTTAACGATGGATGATTTTAAACATCTACTGTCTTAAAAACTCTCTCGATAGAAATTTTCTCCGAACAATCAAAATGCTCAAGCGGACAACTTTTCTTTCCATGAAGACCACAAGGTCGGCAAGAAAGCTTTTCTTGAACTTCGATCACTTTCGCCTCTTTTGAGAGAGGAAAATAACCAAAGTCTTTAATGGTAGAGCAAAAAATCGCTGTCATCTTAGCACCCACGGCTGAAGCTAAGTGAAGTGGAGCAGAATCATTCACAAAAACTCTCAGCGCCTTTTTCATAAGGGCCGCAGAATCCAAGAGAGAGAGTTTTCCCGCCAGCACTTCAATCTGAGGATGATGATTTCTAATCCTCTCACAAAGGGCCACATCATCAGGAGAACCAATAAGATAAACTTTCCCAACTTGCGTCAGCTTATCCGCCAAGGCTTGGTACTTCGACTCACTCCAAGCTTTAGTAAACCAAACTGAAGCAGGGGCCATGACAAAATAACTTCCCTGAGCATAAGGAGAGATTTTATCAAAATGCTTCTCCAAAAGAGGAAGCTCTGGTGGATAAGAAGTTGCATCTTGATCAATCTCAAGCTCTGGGCATACTTTTTTTAGGAGAAGAAGATTTCGTTGAACTTCATGCCAAAGAACACTTCCCTCGAAATGTGGGATCTGATGGTTCACTTTTTGATCATAAAAAAAACTTAAAGGATTTTGCCGAAAGCCAACCTTTAAGGGAGATCTCATCATGGCCGTGACTAGCCCACTGTTGAAGTGACGATGAAGATTGAAAACCATATCAAATTTAGTCTCTCTCATTTGTGAAATGAGCTTCAAAAGATTTTTAGTTTTTCCACCGTTTTTGTCCCATATCCATACCTTGTGCACAGTCTCAAGGCCCTGAATCACTGATTCATTTCCCTTACGTAAGAAGAAATGAAGCTTTGCTTCTGGAAATTGCACTTTAAGGGCGCGTAAAAATGAGCTCGCAAGGATCGTATCCCCGATAAACGCCGTTTGGATCACAAGAATATTTTTAGACGATAAATCACTCATACGATAAGATTACCTTAAATCTTTAACTGGTGAAACCCTATGGAAAAAATAACTGCGATTATCCCGACTTTCAATGAGGAAATTCATATCAAAGAAGCGATCGAATCTGTCCTTTGGTGTGATGAGATCATCGTGGTGGATTCTTTCTCTACAGATAAAACCAAAGAGATTGTCCAAAGTTTTCCTAAGGTTCGGCTTCTCGAGCATGAGTATGAACACTCGGCAGCTCAGAAAAACTGGACTATCCCACAAGCGAGTCATCCATGGATTTTTCTTCTTGATGCAGACGAGAGACCAACACCTGAACTGGTGCAAGAGATTCAAGGGATTTTAAAAACAGGAACAAAAAAATCTGGCTTCTGGATTTTTCGCCGAAACCATTTCATGGGAAAAAGAATTAATTATTCTGGCTGGCAATCTGACCGCGTGATCCGACTCTTTAAACGAGACGAGTGCTCGTATGAAAATAAACATGTGCACGCAGAAATTATTTCTAAGGGTGAGATCTCTATTCTTAAAGAAAAACTCATTCACTACACTTACAAAGATCTTGCCTCTTATCTCAAGAAAGCTGATCGCTATACCACCTGGGGCGCTATCGATCGGTTTCATAAATTTGAAAAATCAGGACGAAAAATCACGTGGGCTTATCTCTTCTTTAGACCTCTTGGACGTTTTTTCAGGCATTACTTTTTACGTTTAGGGTTTCTGGATGGAACTCACGGGTTTGTGGTTTCAAGCCTCGCGGCGTACAACGTTTACATGAGAGCGGTAAAAATCTGGAGACTTCAGGCCGGGGAAAAAATCACGGATCCTTTTAAAGGATAAACTGCAGGGCTTCTCTGAAAAAGTAACATAATAAAGCCACTTTAGAGCCGATAAAAACAAAATTCATGAGTGAAGTTGCGTTTTTCATAGGGTCATCATAATCAATTTTTCCATCCCCCTAGCAAAAAAACTAAGAACTTGGTAAGGATTACACACTTTAAAAACCAAAGGATGTTATGAATATACCTCAAGATCTTGATATGACGACTCTCCAAGTAAAGGCTTATCTTTTAGGCGCCCTCATGGCCGAAAAACCACGCTCTTTTGAAGCTGCTTTTAAGGATATGGCGGAGGAAGTTCAAGGAAATGATGTTTTCAAGAAACAAACGGAAGCTCTCTATCTTGAACTAAAAAAAGACCTCAAAAAATCTCTCGCAGAAACTTTTTTAAGTATCCTTGAAGAGGAAAATTTCTTCGAACTCGCACAAGACCAACTTGATTTTTTTCTCACGGCCTTAAGTCTTTCAGGCACACATTTTGAAAACTGTAGTGATGAAAATCTCGGTGAGTTTATTGATGCGCTAGAGGATCTTTTAATGGAGATGGAAGATGCTCCTCTTGAAGAGCATAAAGAAGATTATCAGTCTTATTTTCAAACTTTTATTGAATCTTTATAAGAAAATTGAACCTCAGGGTGAGAGAGAAGAAAATCTTTTAAACCCTGAGTTTTAAGCTCACACGCAGGACATTTCCCACACCCGGCCTTAGGGATCCCCTCATAACAAGTCACCGTCTCTTCTAAAAGATAAGAGAGAACACCAAGGCTTAGACCAAGCTTCATCGTCTCTGATTTTGTCATTTTCACTAAGGGAGTTCGGATTTCAAATTGAGGGTTATTAAAATCTAAACGAAGAGCTTCTTGGATCAGATCCATGTAACGACGAGAGCAATCACGATAACCTGAGTTCGCCTCTTCCAGCTCCATGACTCCAAGATAAATCACCTCTGCACCGAGTGAGTCCGCGTGAATCCCAGCGACTCTCGCCATGAGTCCATTTCGACCGGAAACTAATGTATTCGGCACATCTGTTTTTTCAATTTTCTGAGTGGCATTCATGAGAGCGCTAGTTGTGATTTTTTGAAGGACCGAGAGATCAAGCACCACATGATCAACTTTAAAATATGCTGAAATCTTGGCGGAAGCCTCAAGCTCCACCGAGTGGCGCTGCCCATATGTAAAAGAGAGGGAGAGCACATCCTCTGCGCCAAAATCTCTCACAGCCAGTGCGAGGCATAGACTTGAATCCATTCCACCAGAATGAACGACGATGGCCTTCTTCTTCACTAATATGTCCTCTTTCTTTCCCACTCGTAAGCTGTTTTCACAATGTAGGAGAGATCTTGGTATTTGGGTTTCCACTGAGGAAGAATTTTATTTATTTTATCTACGTTTGAAATGAGCTCAGCAGGGTCACCTGCTCGTCTTGGAGAGGTGATGACTTTAAAATCTACACCCGTCACATCCTTCACGACCTTAATCACCTCGAAAACAGAAAAGCCCTGGCCATAACCACAGTTAAAAACATCTGAGCTCCCACCTTGATTTAAGTAGCGAAGAGCTTCCACGTGCGCCGATGCTAGATCACTCACATGAATATAATCTCTGACACAACTTCCATCTTTCGTTGGATAATCACTTCCAAAAATCTCCATCTGCTCTCTTTTGCCACAAGCCGTTTCTGAAGCGACTTTAATCAAGTGAGTAGCCCCTGGAAAAGATTGTCCAATCTCTCCCTCAGGATCGGCCCCAGAGACATTAAAGTATCGAAGAGCGACGTAACGAAAATCACTCGAAAGACTTAAATCTTTGAGCATGACCTCAGTCATGAGCTTCGAGGAGCCATAAGGATTAATTGGCGAGAGTTCTTGAGTTTCAATACAAGGCTTGCCACTACCAGAGCCATAAACAGCGGCGGTGGAAGAAAAAATAAATTTTTTCACCTGATATTTTTCCGCCATCGCTAAAAGCTTCAAGCTATTATTGGTATTATTTTGGTAGTACTTAACTGGGTTTTTCACACTCTCCGGCACAACAATCGAGCCCGCAAAATGAAGAATCGCTTCAATTTTTTCTGTTTTAAAAACAGACTCGACAAAATCTTCATCAGAGAGGTCACCGATATAAAGCTTCCCGAAAAGGAGTGCCTTCTCGTGCCCCGTGGAAAGATTATCAATCACCACGATCTCAAATCCCGCCTGGCCCAATGCTTTTACGACGTGGGAGCCAATATAGCCGGCTCCGCCTGTAACTAGTACTTTCATATGGCCTAATTCTAGGAGATAGGTGGATTTTCGTCTACCACTCCTTAAAAAAAGAGGCTAACCTTACAGAGTTAAGGGGTTAAAGAATGAAATTTTGTTTTTTTAATTCAAATAAAGCCTGGGGCGGTGGAGAAAAATGGCATCTTGAAACGGCCAAGTTCCTTTTGAGCTCCCATGACGAGGTTCTCATCGTCACCAATCATCAATCGAAGCTTAAAGAAAAGGCCCAAGAAAATAATCTTCCCTGGGAGAGCTTTCAGGTGGGGAATCTAAGCTTTCTGAATCCTTTTAAAATCATCTCGGTAAGAAATCTTTTGAAGCGAGAAAAAATTGAGGTGATTTTTCTTAACCTTCCTCAGGACTTAAAGCTCGCGGGCTTAGCAGCAAAACTCGCGGGTGTGAAAAAAATCATTTACCGCCGAGGGATGCCTCATCCCTTAAGAAATACCTTTCTGAATCGTTTTTATTTTAAGCATATCTTGACTCATGTGGTGGCAAACTCCGAGGAGATCGCGCGCTCCCTTAAAAAAGGGAATGAGAGTTGGTTTCCCAAAGAAAAACTTCACCTTCTGTATAATGGGGTCAAGCCTCATCATGAAACTCCTTCTCCTCTTTTCACTAAAACGGAAAAAGTTTGGTACCTTGGAAATGCCGGCAGGCTCACCTCTCAAAAAGGTCAAGAGTACCTGATTCAAATGGCAAAAATGTTGAAAGAAAAAAACTTTCCTTTTCACCTCTTCATTGCTGGCGAGGGAGAGCTTCAAGAGAAACTTCAGGCGATGATTCATGAATTTAAGCTTGAAAAAGAGGTGACTCTTTTAGGGCATGTTCAAGAGATGGAGAGATTTTTTTCGGCCCTCGATTTTTTTATTTTCCCCTCTGCTTATGAGGGTTCAGCGAATACATTGATTGAAACTTTGATGGCAAAGCTTCCAAGCATTGCCTTTAACGTAAGCTCCATGCCAGAGATTATTCAGCATGAGAGAACGGGTCTTCTCGCACCTCTGGGTGATGCCCAAGCCCTAGCCCAAGCTGTGATCCGCTTAAGCGAAGATCAAGAGCTTCGAGAGAAGATTAAGAGTGAGGGATTTAAGCTTGTTCAAGAAAAATTTGATCAAGAAAAAAATCTTCGGGAGTTCTTTTTAACGCTTCGTTAATTTTCCAATCGCGTAGTAAGAGAAGCCGAGTTCTTGAACTTTTTTCGTGTTGTAGAGGTTTCTTCCATCAAAGATCACAGGATTTTTAAGACGAGATTTAATCTCTTCAAAATCCGGTGCTCGGTACTGCTTCCACTCTGTTAACACTAAAAGCCCATCGGCCCCATTGAGGGCATCGTATTTATTTTCAAACTGATCCACAGGGATATTCATCTCGGCCATAAGTTTTTCAAAATTATCAGCCGCCTCTGGGTCATGAATGCGAACCTTCGCTCCTGCTTTGTGGAGAGCTAAGGCCGTATCAATCGCTGGAGTTTCTCTCACATCATCTGTGTTAGCTTTGAAGGCCGTACCCCAGAGAACAAAAACTTTCCCTTTAAGATCATCATTAAAATGTTTTTTCACCTTAGAGAAGAGATAAGTTTTTTGCTCTTTATTCACTTCTTCAACAGCTTCAACAATTTTAAAACGAGCTCCATTTTCTTTGGCGGTGAAAACCAGCGCCTTCACATCTTTTGGAAAACATGATCCACCGTAACCAGGACCTGGGTATAAAAACTGAGAGCCAATCCGTGAGTCGGTGGAAATACCATGACGAACCTCTTCCACATCCGCTCCTAAAATATCACAAAGTCTTGCGACCTCGTTCATGAATGAAATTTTTGTCGCGAGGAAACAGTTAGCCGCGTATTTTGTCATCTCCGCCGAGAGGTTACTCATGCGGATCGTTCGTTTGACTTGACGGTTAAAAGGCTCGTAGAGCTCTTCAATCAGATCTCCCGCTTCCTGCTCCTTGCAACCAATGATAATCCTCTCAGGCTTCATGAAGTCTTCAACTGCTGAGCCTTCTTTTAAAAACTCTGGGTTATTCACCACAAAAAATTTCTTCGTTGTTTTTCCTTTAAGATGCTCAAGAACTTTAAGTCCTGTTCCAACAGGAACGGTGGATTTCACCACCACGATGCTTCCCTCTTTCATGTAAGGAGCAATCGAGTCGCAGGCACCAAAAATATATTTAAGATCAGCTCGGCCATCTTCAGAAGAAGGTGTCCCAACGGCGAGAAAAATCGCATCGGCCGTGGTGACAGAATCGTAAGAGGAAGAGAAGTGTAAGCGACCTTCTTTGAAGTTTGATTGCATCATCGGCTCAAGTCCTGGTTCAAAAATCGGGCACTCACCTTTTTTCATGCGATCAACTTTTTTCTGATCAATATCAATACAAGTGACCTCGTGCCCCATCTCAGCAAAACATGTTCCTGTGACAAGACCAACATAACCCGTTCCAATAATGCTTAGCTTCATAATCTCTCCTCAAGATGGAGCAGATCATAGTGGATTTCATTCGGAAAAGGGAGGGATTTTTGTCCGAATTGAGCTCAACCAAGGAAAATCTGAGAGCTTAAAATGTGGGTAGGAGGTGGTGAGATGAATTTCTTTAAAGCCCTGCTCTTTAAGCCTCTGGGCGAGAAGCTCCCCTTTCTCATGCGGGCCAAGATCCGAATCGATATAAATAGGCGTATCAAAAGAGTAATCATGGAAGCAAAGCTCAAAGGCGTGGAAGCTCTCAAAGATCACAAGGGGAACTTCTTTTTTTCTCGCCGAAAGTTTCCAGCTCAAACGGATGAGTTGATCATCATCGATCAAGATCACGCTTGAACCTCAGGTAAACTTAAAGAGACGATGGTTCCTTCACCAGGAGAGCTATTCAGCTCAATCGATCCTCTCCAGGATTCGAGAGTTCGTTTAGCATAATAGAGTCCAAAACCAAGTCCTTGAGGTTTTCTAAAACTCATACCACGGCGAAAAAGTTGTTTCTGCTCTTTAAAGCTTAAGCCACACCCATGATCTTTAATCTGAATAATAAGATCATCTCTCTCGCGGTGAAGAGTTAAAAGGATCTCTCCTCCCTCAGGCATCGCTTCCATGGCGTTATTTAAAAGATTGGAGAGGATAGACTTAAAATCAGCGATAGATGTGTAGGCCAAAGGTTTGGTTAGACTTGAAACAAATTGAAGATGGTATTTTTCTGAAGCTTCTCTTCTTTTTTCTCGCATTAGTTCTTCAATCACAAGATTTAAATCAGCGAGCTCAGCTTCAAGTTTTTCACCTTTAATTTTTGCGACTAATTTTTGAGTCGTCTCATCCAAGCGCCTCAAGGCAAGAAGAGCGATCTCTCGCTCTTCCTCATTCATCTCATCTTTTAAGGTGAATTTTAAAACTTCAATCGGCGAGCGCACATCATGTGCGATTTGTGAGGCTAGGTCTCCGAGCTCAATTTTTGCTCGAAGGTATTTCTGCGCAAATTCATAGCGTGACGTTGTCACGAGGAGCACGGCCACACCGATGATCACGCCCGAGACCATGAGGCTAAAGTGATCCACAAAATGCCCTGGGCTTGCAAAAAAGTTGGATGATTTCGCCGTCAAAGGAAGAGTGACAAAAAGAAGATTTAAGGGAAGAAAAAAAGTTAACCATTTTTTCAATGAGCCATTAAAACTTAAAGTTGAGAGGATAAAAATAATCCCGATGAAATTATAAAAATCTACAGACTTCTCTCCTTCTAGATAACCATGACTCGCCTGGATTCCGACAGAGAGAAGAAGATAAAGAGAAGCGAGGTTATAAGAGTAGAGTTTTTTCAGATAAATGAGGGCCAAAAGAAAAAAGCCCAATAGGCTCATCCCCACTCTAGAGGCGAGAAGCCATCCGTGCCAGCTCACATGTAAATAATTTCTAGTGCTTGAGATAAAAACGGTCCAGGCCAAGGCCATAAAAAACAGAGAAAATAGTTCGAATAAAGGATGATTGACGTCAGATTTCTCCATACTCCCCCTCGTTTCGCGCACCTTATCATGAGTTCGAAGGAATTCATGATGGACGCATAAAATTTATGTTGTTATTTTGAAGCCTATGAACAAAAACCTACATCTTCTGACATCAGTCGCTCTTTTTTTCCTATGTGCTGGTATTTTCACTTCAGTTTCTATCCTATCGATTTATCAAGTCCTGATTGTGATTCCTATTATTTGGGTTTGGAAGCTCAAGCTTTCGGAAAAAAATCTCTCTCTTCCCAAAAGTAGTTACTGGTTACTGCTTTTTTTTGGAGTCGCTCTTTTTAGCCTTATCATGAATTTTGATCTCGTGCCAAAGCCATCGAAAAATTTTGGCCGCTTAAAATATTTTCTCTACGGTGTGGGGATGATCCCTGTTTTACAACTCTGGGTAAGTGAAGCGAGTGAGAAAACAAAAAAAATTCTTTTCCAAACCTTCTGCCTCTCCATCGTGGTGGCCTTCGCCTACGCTGTAAATTACATGATAACGACTGGGCTACCTCGTGCCACTGGTCTCACGGATACCATGAGGTATGGTTATGGCTCGGGCATGATTCATTTAACTCTTCTCTCGGCCATCCTTCATCGTGAAAAATTCTCTTCATGGTTTAACCCAAAAATTGCGATCGTAACTTTTGTCCTGGGATTTCTTGGGATGTATTTAACTTATACGCGTGGAGCTCTTTTAGGTTTTCTCTGTGGTCTTCCTTTTGTGCTTTATTTTTATAAAAGAAGCCTCGGGATTTGGCTTGGTGGTTTAGCGGTGTTGGGGGTTTTAACTCTCGGTGGCTTCTATCTTTTTGGCTCCGGCAATTATAACTCGAGATTTCTCACCAATAAAAGCAACTCTTCTGATGTGATTAGACGCAGCCAATGGAAAGCGGCCATGATCGCGACTCAAGAAAAACCTATTTTGGGTTGGGGACTATCTAATTTTCATTCACAACTTGCGCGTATTAAAAATCAATACGATCTTGATGCAAAAGATTATAACGACGCTCACTCGCATAATCTTTTCCTCGAAATTTCATCAGGGACAGGGCTTATTGGTCTCTTCGTTTTTCTACTTTGGCTTTTCACTTGGGCTTATGAAGCGTTTAAAATGGGTGGACTGGTGCGAGCGCTGATTGTTCCCTTTGGCGTGGCCTTTGTGGTTTCAAGTCAGTTTGAAGTCACCTTCGATGCCAATAATGCTTCCATGATCTTTTTTCTTTATGCTTTGAGTTTTTTTAATCTCAATCAAAAGATCCAGCCCGCGGCTTAAGTCAATCTTCGGATCCCAACCAAGAAGTGACTGAGCAAGTGTGATATCAGGTCTTCTTTGAGTCGGATCATCTTGTGGCAATTTTTCAAATATGAGAGTTGATTTTGATTGAGTTTTTTCAAGCATGAGTTGTGCTAAGGCGAGGATAGAAATTTCTTCGGTTGATCCCAAGTTAACAGGTCCTTTGAGTTGCGGATGATTCATGAGGCTCATCAAACCTTGAACCATATCATCAACATAACAAAGAGAGCGTGTTTGAGAGCCATCGCCGTAAATGGTGATGGGTTGTCCTGAGAGAGCTTGATCTAAAAATTGATTCACCACTCTACCATCATCGTTTTGCATTCTCGGGCCATAGGTATTAAAAATCCTAGCGATCCGGATATCCACTTTTTTACTTCGATGAAAATCCATGAAAAGAGTTTCGGCCACGCGCTTGCCTTCATCGTAACAACTTCTTGGTCCCACCGTACTTACATTTCCATAATAGGTTTCTGGTTGAGGATGAACGAGAGGATCACCGTAAACTTCGCTGGTGGAGCTGAGTAAAATTTTTGCTCCCGTTTTTTCTGCGAGCTCAAGGGCCCGAAGGCTTCCTAAAAAATTAGTCTTCAAGGTAAAAAGAGGATCTCTCTGATACATCTGAGGGGAAGCGGGAGAAGCAAGATGATAAATCTCATCCAACTCATTTAAGTTAATAGGATCGCAGACATCCTGCTCAATCAACTCCACGGGTAAGTGGGCCATATTTTTCAAAGAGCCAGTGGAGAAATTATCAAGGACAAAAACTTTATTTTCATTTGAGCACAGAGCATCACATAAATGTGATCCGATAAAGCCAGCTCCCCCTGTGATTAAGATTTTTTTCATAGAAAAACCTTAACATAAGGACTAGGATGTTTGCCATGTCAAATCGCGCCAAAACACTTTTACTTTTATTGATCGATTATCTTCTTTTGGGAGTTTCGGTTTCTTTAAGTTTATATGTGCGGTATCAGGGAAAAATTGATTTCGCTTTTCTAGTCAGCCAGTATGAAATTTTCAGTGTCATTTTTCTCATTTGGCTCACGATGTATTTCGTTGAAGGTCTCTACACCCTTAAAACTTATAACCCAGGGAATCTCTCCCTCTCCCTTTTACGAGGGACAACTCTCTCGGTGGCCCTCTCAGTTTTGGCCTTCTACCTGGCCCCTACTGTTTGGAAATCACTCGCTCCGAAAACAACTCTCGCCATCACAGCTCTTTTTGCTTTCCCGCTCCTTTTAACTTGGAGAAGATTTTTCTTTAATTTTTTCTCTCACTCCTCTCGTCAGAGATCAACTTTTCTTGTGGGCTCACCAGAAACACTTTTGATGGTGAAAGAAGAGATGAAAAAAAGACCTTATCTTGGGTATAAAATTGCTGCCACCTGCACACCAGATACGGGTTGTGCTGATATACCAAAAGATGTGGAGCTCATTGCGGTAGAGAGGAGCATGACGAAAGATCATGAGCTCTATCAAGCGGTGTTTCAGCGCTTGGGCTCAGGGGTTGAGATCATGGATCTCGCGAAATTTGCCGAGCAGATTTCTGGAAAAATTCCTTTGAACTCGATTGATGAATCTTGGTTTATTGAATACTGCGCTCACCAAGACTCTCGAAGCTATGATGTGATCAAAAGCCTTGGAGATAAACTTGTGGCGGTTCTGCTACTGATTATTCTCGCTCCTTTTGCACTGATTTTTTTGCCACTTCTTATGATCTTTCATGGAAGGCCACTTTTCTTTTCTCAAACAAGAACAGGGCTTAATAATAAAACTTTCACTCTTTATAAACTTCGCACGATGGTAGTGGATGCAGAGAAGAATGGGGCTCAATGGGCAAAACCCAAAGATGCAAGGATCACACGCATCGGGCACTTTTTAAGAAAAACGCGACTCGATGAGCTTCCACAGCTAATTAATATTTTAAAAGGTGAGATGAGCCTCGTGGGTCCAAGACCTGAGAGACCAGAGATCATTGAAAATAAACTCGCTCCAAGCATTTCCTATTATGCTTTAAGACACCTTGTGAAACCGGGAGTAACAGGCTGGGCACAGGTGACTTTTCGTTATGGATTTTCGACTGAGGATTCGATGGAGAAGCTTCAGTATGATCTTTACTACGTTAAAAATAAGAGCCTCTGGCTTGATCTCTTAGTTCTCATTAAAACAGTCAAAACGGTTTTAACTGGCGCGGGCCAGTAGTCTTAACACAAACTTGACCTCCAATTAACTTTCATTTTCATCATCACTAGTGGATAGTGCAGCTAATTTTTCAACAGGAGATTTTATGAAAAAAATGCTACTACTTCTTAGTTTTTTAACTCTTTCGGCCCAAGCTGATTCTTTTTTACTTGAGCTTGATTCAAAAGAGCTTGGTTTAGTAAAAGCCCAAGTTGAGCTCAACATAAATGCAGAGGCACTTCAAACGAAAGCCCAGTCTGAGCTTCGTATCATACGAGATAATGGCCAGATTCAAGGTTACTGGTGTGAAACAAGTGCACAGTTTAAAAAATTTCTTGTGGGTGAATTAAAAATTAACAAACAAAGTTTTCCTCTTCACTACTCGGCCATTCTTTCAACTTCAGTGGATATTGATGAATCCGTTCAGACTTGTGAGCTTGAAATGTTTCCACTCTCGACGATGGCTTACTTAGTAAGCACCCATGGAGTCCTTGAAGTGCCGGTGAAGCTGACTTCAGGAGAAACGGGATACCTTCATATCAATCTTGAGTTAAATAGAAATCAATCTCTTGTGAGCACATTTACTCAAGTGGGAGAGAAAACGACTCTTAAGCCGAAAGAGCTTAATCTTGAAACAAACAAGATCAATTTTTATCTTGTGAAAAAATCAGATCGTGGTGTTAGCTTTCTTGAACACGGAGCAGGAAGACTTCTTAAAAAATAAATCAACGAGGGGAGTCTTTTTGGTAAAGCTCTTGGAGATAAGCCTTGAGCTCCCCTCCTTCAAGCGAATCACGTAAGAGTTTTTTGAGTTCCCGCACATGAAGATCTAGCGTGGATTTATCCCAAGGTGACTCATAGGTTTTTTTAATCTGAGGATAATCAGTGGAGAGAAAATCATCTGAGATAAGATTCTCTTCTTTGAGTTTTTCTCCGGGACGAAGACCTGTAAAAATAATGTCGGTTTTTTCATGAGGGGCTAGGAGTTCCTTCATTTGAAGAGCGAGCTTCTGGATATTAAAGGGCTCCCCCATCACAAGAGCAAATATCTCTCCTTGAAAAGTCAGTGTCGCAGATAAAAGGACTAATTGAACTGCTTCCTCGATCGACATGAAGTACCTCTCAGCTTCAGGGTGAGTGATAGTGAGGGGCTTATGGTTCATGAGCTGATCATAAAAAAGAGGAATCACCGAGCCAGATGAGCCAAGTACATTTCCGAAACGCACTGTAGAAAATCTTGTGACTGATTGAGAGTCATAAGCAAAAGAGTTAATTATTTTTTCAGCAAACCATTTTGTCATGCCCATCATACTCATTGGCTTCAAGGCCTTATCTGTGGAGATATTAATAAAGGTTCTGACTTTATGCTCTCTCGCTAAGAGAGCAAGCTCATAAGTGGCGATGATATTATTTTTAACTCCGGCGGTTTTATTTTTCTCCACTAGAGGAACGTGCTTAAAAGCTGCCGCATGAAAAAGAAGATCAATGCGGTAAAGGTGAAAGATTTTTTTAAGCTCATCCCCATCACATAAATCAAGCAGATGAGTTTTTATCTTAATGCCCTCCATGTGCTGCTCAATTTGGTAGAGAGCATACTCATGATGATCGATTAAAATGAGCAATGAGGGCTTAAAGGTTGCGATTTGTTTAGCGAGCTCAGATCCGATGGAGCCACCTGCACCGGTGATGCAGATCACTTTGCCTTCAAGAAAAGATGAGATTTTTTCCAGATCAAGTTTTAAGGGTTCTCTCTTTAAAAGAAGCTTAGGATCCCACATGAATGATCCTTTTTAAGGTGCTGATGACTCTAGTTTGATCTTCATCCGTCATTTTTAGGTGAAGAGGTAAACTGAGAGAAGTTTTAAAGGCCCTGGTTGATTCCGGAAAATCTTCTGCCTTAAGATGATAAGTTTCTCTCCAGTAGGAGTGAAGATGAAGAGGTTTATAGTGAACACTGCAACCAATACTCGCTTTCGCCATTTGATCAAAGATCTCATCTCTTGAGAATTTAGGAGAATTGATCCGGATGACAAAGAGATGCCATGAGTGATCTCTGAGAGAATTTGGAGTGGGAGGAAGAAGAAGTGGTAAATCTTTTAACTCCTCAAGGTAGCGCTGAGCGAGTTCACAGCGGCGAGCATGAACGAGATCTGCTTTTTTTAATTGCGCCAGCCCAAGGGAAGCCGCGATATCGGTGAGGTTATACTTAAAGCCTGGTGCTTGAACTTCATAGTCCCAGCTTTTTCTCTCGAAGCTGTCGCGGTTAATGCCATGAAGTCGCATGAGCTTGCAGCGCTCAGCAATGATAGGATCAGAGGTCACAATCATGCCTCCTTCTCCGGTGGTGAGAGTTTTATTGGCATAGAAGCTAAAAATAGCAGCGTCAGAGGAGAGAGTTCCGATTTTTTTTCCGTGATAAGAAGAAGAAAAAGCGTGGGCAGCATCTTCAATGACTTTAAGTTTATATTTTTGAGCGAGCTTTAAAACACTCTCCATCTCATTTGAGAGTCCTGCAAAATGCACAGGGATGATGGCCTTCGTTTTAGGCGTGATTTTTTGTTCTATCTTTTGAAGATCAAGGTTTAAGGTTTGAGGGTTGATGTCGATAAAAACGGGATGGGCCCCGAGGTAGCGGATCACTTCAGCGGTGGCAGTGAAAGTGTGGGTGGTAGTGATGACCTCGTCACTAGAGCTAATCCCGAGAGCTTCAAGGGCCAGGTGAAGACCTGCTGTGGCCGAGTTTACAGCAATGGCATGGCCATTGGGGTGATTTAAGTAGGATAAGAATTCTTGTTCAAATTTTTTTGTTTTTGGCCCAGTTGTGATCCAGCCTGATCTTAGGGTGTCGATGACTTCAGCGATTTCCTCCTCTCCAATATCTGGGAGAGCAAATGGAAGAGGATGATGTGAACTGAGAGAGTTTTTCATGAGTGATAGAATCATATAATCTTAAGAAGAGAGAGAATAGATTCGGTGCAGAAGAATGGAGGGAAATCTATCTGTCAAATCAGTATCTTTTACTTTCCGTTTTCAATATTTGCTGGGCTAAATCATCTACCTTCATACCTTGGTTTTCAATAGATGTTCTCAAAACAAATTCGAAATGCGACAATCCAAGTCCGCTATTTTTAAGTTTAAGATAAGTCAGATAATCATCAAAAGTCATTTTGTCTTTTAAGTGCCACCAAGCTAGGGCTGTGGCATGTGCTGATCGTGATGGATATTTTGTTACAAATGCCGTCAGCAGTGAATCGGCTGTTACAACCTTTGGTTTTTTCTTCAAGATTTGAGCATTTTTAAAATGCTTAAAATTATTTGTAACAAGATAATCACATTCTATTTTTATGGCAGCTTTAGCTACATGCTGATCTTTAGGATGAACTCCTTCAATTTCTATGAAATTTTCGAAATCTGTCACATTAGCATAAGGGTATAGTTTATTCATCTGTTCAAATCTTGAAGAAGCATCATCGCCTGTTTGATTTTTAATATTCCTTACGGCTTCCTCTACAACAAGCTCAGACCAGTACGGCTCAATGAGTCCAATTTTCGTATCTGAGAAAAACATAAAAAGATGATTTAAATTCCAAGAGTATAAAATATTGGCATCGAAGAAGACTGCTTTTTTGATCAAAGATTAAGCTCCTCAAAATTCTCATCGTCGGTTTCAGGAAGGAGATCCCTCGTTTCTTTCTTTAACTTTATATCAATTTCATGTAACTTTTTGAGCGCTTCTTGTCGTAAAATTTCCCTTCTTTTCATAAATGAAACTAAAGATGAAGGAACTATTTTCAATCCATCCAAATCAATCCCACCAAGATCACCTCGTTCGACCATTTTATAAATTGTTGGCCTTGTGACTCCAAGTTCTTTTGCGGCTTGAGCAACACTCCAAAGTTCAGTTTCCTCAATGATGCTTATATTTTTTCCTGCAGCAATTTTGTCGCAAAAAGAACTCAGGAAATTGACAACATCCTCGTCTAAATTAAGATCCTTTTGCGATTTCAGAATAGTCTTCTTAAACTCCAAAAATTTATCTCTGCTGTAGGTCTTACCCTTAAGTGACAATCTATCTTTGGAAATTTTTTCAGCTGACATATTTCACCCCCTGCTCTTTATTTACATTATTTTACACTATTTACAATATTTTACAACAGAGGCTTAAAGATTTGAAAAGCAAAATAAAAACACAATAATTTCGTAAACTTACAACAAGTGTCGTCTGAACGAGATCTAAAACTAAAACTGCAAGTCAGCATAAAGTTGAGAGAATACTCAACTTTTGCTATAATAATTCCGTGGAAATATGGTGATGAATGAAAAATAAAAACTTGTCTCAAGAAGAGAATCAAATTAACAAAAGAATTGAATCTGGAGAGATCAAACCAGTCCAAATTCCACGTTTAAAAACTTCTACCGATATCCTCAAATATCAAATCTGCTCTGAAATTATAAAGTATAAAAAAGAAAAAGATCTTCGACAAAATGATATAGCAAAAGCAATTGATGTGAATAAATCTGAAATCAGCAAGATCTTCTCTTATCAGTTAGCTGAATTTTCTCCTGAGAGGCTTTTAGGAATGGTTGAGACCCTTATTAAATCTGGAGCTGATATTCGTTTGGAAAGTATATTCGAAGAAGTTAAGAATAAAGTCGCAGGCTTAGATAAAAAGATCAGACCTTACGAGAAAACTGCAACCCAGCTGAGATATTAGGTTTCATTCATATATCTAATCTAAGATCCTTAAATCCCTATTTCCACTCATCTTTTTCTTAAACGACTGTGTTCTCTTCAGTCTCTTTGATGTTTTTTTGAAGTCTTTTACCCTTTATCAATTCACCTATTTGCTCTATATGACGTTTTGGTTAAAAGTGCAGAAGAATAGCTGGCAAGATATTGAAATCTCTTAGCTAGCTGAACGATAAGAGTAACCTCTAGTAACTTTGATAACCCTGATTGAAGAGGTGTACACCTTATGGTACACTATCGACTAAGAGGTGTTTTATGGAAAGTACCAGCCCTAAGAAACTAAGAGCTGAACTGAAGGACTACTTGGATATGGCCTTAGACAATCCTATCCGTATTCAGCGGCGTTCAGGCGAAAACTATATCCTTATGAACGAAGCTCAATATGCTGAAATGAAAAATGAAATTTCATCGCTCCAGCGTCGATTATTGGCAATGAGTGACATTGTTGATGGTAAGACTTCAGAATATGCTGGTAAAGATGCCCGCTTAAAAAGGTTCAAGAAGTAATGTCCAAGTCATGTGAGGGGGCTTAAGGGCTATTGCGAGTGCAATTGTTTATTCATTAGTTCACATGTACTGTTAATTTAAACAATCCAAACAAAAGTATCCCTAGGCGTGACTGCTTCCTCAGCTTTCTTGAAATCCCTGTCACCTGTAATAATACCTTCAAAAGTTTTATTGTGAAGAACTAGGTTAAGTATCATCGCATCGTTAGAATCTAGACCTGTTTGACCGGCAATTTTATACACATCATCCCAATCCGCTTTAACGCCTTTATTATTTCCATAATAAGTACAGCCATAGGTACAATTACTTACTTCACTCTGGAGGATTTCACCATTACGGCCAAGAGCAGATTGAACCATTGAAAAATCTTGAGTAACGACCCTCTTCAGAAAGCTATTTCGTCCAATCTTTTCAATTTTTTTATAAAGCTCTAGTGTCTTAGGCTTAATTTTTTTTCATTTTCAGTTATGTAATGCTCAATAAGTTCAAATCGGACCACATGTATAAGCTCAGAATGGACAGTAGAGTTATAGGCAAGACCATAACTTTCTTTTAGAAATTTTTCCTTGAGCTTAAATTCCTTGGAATTGTACTGGGTAGCATTAATTAAAAAATTAGTGTCACAGAAAATAGTTTTTCCCTTTAACATATTAGGGACACTATTAATTGAGTGGTATACAATTTTAACTTTTGGTGGGATCAGATAAGACTCGCCATCGCTCTTTTGATATTAGATTTTTTGCACTTGCTTAAAATGGAAGAGCGAACAACATTTTTAAGATTAGAAGATGCTTTTTTTGCAATTTTTTTAGCCTCAGCAATAAACTCTTTATCTTTAGGAGCTACTTTAGAGATTGTCTTTTTTGATACTTTTTTCATAGTTAATCCTACATAACCTATCGTTAAGACTATAATAGCACATTAATTTTCCATTATAAAGTGGTGCCTGATTTATCCAAATACTTGTAGAGAGTTAGTATCTTACTATTTTTTATATCAAGACTAACCATGTAAACACCCGATATCGTATTGTTTTCTAGATTTAACCTAAGACTGAAACTGCAACCCAGCCGAGATATTAGGTTTCAATTTTTGAATGGGGTTTGAGTAGATGAGATGATTCGCTTCGACGTTTGATCTTAAGATCGTCCCTGCTCCAATCAGAGCATTTTCTCCCACACTGATGCCTCGAGGGATGGTGACATTCATTTGGATGCCTACGTTTTTTGAAAGGATCAGGGGAGATCTTCTTTTAGGGAAGATTTTCCCTGTGGCATAGTAGAGGTCATGGCCATCGTCTTCCATAAGAGTGACATTCCAGCTGGTCGAGGTATTCTCTCCCATCTCAAAGTGATCATGAGCGATGAGGAGATTATTGTGGCCGATATAATTGTTGCCATGAAAAATCATTTTTGCATTTTTTCGGATGATGATGGTGGTTCCGGAAGCAATAAAAAGATTACCTTTTATTTCAAGAGAACTTCCCTCTTCCATCACAAGGATTGTTTTGTTGTAGGAGGGAAGATCGATGGCGTTTGGGTGAGAGCCACCAAGTTTTATGATCCTGCCGGTGATTTTAATTTGAGATGAGTCTTTAATAAAAAAATCAGCTTCTTTTGAGATTAAAATGCTTGTTGATTTTGGGTTAAAATCTGCGCGTTTTAAGAATTTAAAGTAGCGATAAAATTTCATCATGAGAAAAATATTTTTGCTTCTTCAAAAAGAAGCTCTCGATTAAGCCAAAATCCATGATCTGTATCGATTGATTTAAGTTTTATCTTAGTATTCATTTTTTGAAGCTCAACTGACCCTGAGAATGGGACTTCATCATCAGATTCAGGATGGAGTATTAAAATTTCATTAGCTTTAAGATTTAAAATGTCTAGTTTCTCAAACTCATAAAACTCATTCAAAAAATAATCAATTGGTCTTTCTCTTTTAACATAAGGAATAATACTAAATAACGATTCTAAAACAGGACTCAAGATTTCTCTTGATGGAATTTTCCAAAATGGAGATTGTAAAAATAACCTATCTACCGACCTCATTTGGCAAAGATTTAATGCAACAAACCCTCCCCAACTATGGCCTATGACCCAAACATTTTTATAGATTTTTTTTAGTTCATCATAAAGCTCAATTGAATCTATAACTGAAGAATTGAAGGAAAAAATTTTCTCAACACTTCTTCCGAGTCCGCTATAATGATGGATAAAGACATCAATCTCTAAGTTTTTAGACATAAACTTTCCAAAATCTATATTTTTCTCAGTTTCTAAAGATTTTATTGGTTCAGCGGGGAAACCATGGAACATAAGAATAGCCGTATCTGAATTGAAGTTCCCAATTTTTTCAACATAGTTTTTAAAAGGAAAAATCATATTAAAATTTTGGTGGGGTACTATTAACTGCTGAGTTAATTTGTCCTAAATCAACATTTGTGAGCATTAAGCATACAAACTTAGAAATTATTGGTATTGAGATCAAAAATTTAACAATTATTTTTTTCAAAAATGCTCCTTTGACTGGTGAGAATCAGTCTTAGCATTCTTAAAATTTTTATCAATCAAATTGAAAAAATTATTAACTAAATTTAACCTTAATATCTAATTGAGGCATAATTGTACTCAAATTAAATAAACAGTCTTAACGTTTTTCGACATTATATGTATTAAAAGACAACAAAATCATACAAGATAACAGTAACTTAACGTTAACTTAATAATAATTTAAGTATCATTTTTTCCACTCATAACTATTAACTTTCAATAAAACACAATCAAAAATTAACTCAAGGAAATCTGTCAAAAACGATCACTTCTTTAAGCATAACAAGTTGTCGTTTACGATGGTGGAGGTGGGGGGACTGATTAATTTTAAATTCTAATCAGTCGTTCGTAGCCAAAATAGCCACGACCAATGGATTTCAAATCATCTTGTGAATTTCCGCGAGACATTTATTACTTTCACAAGACCTACTCTGCTAACAATCAAAGCTATATTAAGAATGAAACTACCATTGAACTGCATAGTCCATGAGGAACGAGATTCTCATTTAAAACGATTACTGTCCGAGCCTACTATGATCTAAAATGAATGGTTTTCCGTTTGAGTCTAAAAGAATATCAGGAATATTATTATTCAGAACTCTTATTGCTTCGTCAGTTGTGTTGGCATTTTTGAGGCTAATCGAAAGTTCTTCTTTAGATGTTTTTAAACCTAGCTCTCTTAATACTGGTTCAGGAGCATCTGAGATCTGCTTTTTAAGTTCGGATGGGTTATCTAAAGAATTTTGAAGTTTTTCTTTATAATGGTTTATGATTGTGTTGTGATTTTCGTTTTTTATGTTTGTGACCATCTTAACAATACTAGACATCGTATTGTTCATAATCTGTTCTGACTTAACATTTACTGCATAATTAGAAATAGCTTGTGGAGCCTGGAAAGCACCTACAATTGCTGCAATTCCGATAAACACTCTATTCAAAAAATATCCCCATGCACGTATCTTATTTTCATCCATGCAAACTCTCCTTTACGATCTTGGAGTTAGGGTCGTCATCCAAGTTGAAAGCGTATCATATACAGTGAAAGACCCCTGGGATTTATTGAGTTTCATAAGCTGCTGGGTCTGATTATTTACAGTTCTCAAGATAGCTCTATTGTACAAGGCATAGTTCAAGCCCGTAGTAGGAGGATTGCCAGAAGGGTGTCGGACGCTTGGATATTCCACTATGTCAGGTTGCAGTGGTAGAGACTTCAACCAAGTATGAGCTGCTGAATAATTCGTTGTAGTACTAAGTATAGCATTAGAATTTGGGTCTTGAATTGGTTTAGAGATATTTCCAGTCAAAGTACAATCTAATTCAAAGCAAGTTATCTTTATTTCCTCAACATCAAACGCATTAGATGCAAGTAGATGAAAACCATATTCATAAAATGTTGTATCTATATCACTTGCTACATATAGCGGGTTTCTTGTGTATAGAGGTGGGCCAAATCTAGTTTGATATTGAGGAGGAATAGGACCTCTATTAAAAACTTCAATTATTGGGCTTGGGAAGCTTAGAAAGCTAGAAACGACAGCTCTTTCGATGACACTGTCTAGAAACTTAAATGATTCCCGGGCTGGAGTATTGAAGTGATGTCCCCCTGAACATCTGAATAGCTGGGTCATGGATTTATCAATCTTTGAAGATAGTGCCTGAACTCGAAGAGATCTTCAGCGCTACTTCTCATCACATCCAAAGGCGACTTGTTGCCTAGGGCGGGATTTGGTTTTCGAATCCATTCTCTTCTCTGATCTTCTCTGTAAACTATGGAACTCACAAGATCATATATGTCTATAAAAGCAAAAATTATCTGATCATTTGCAGATGGCCGATCAGTAGAAATGGAGACTGACTGAGAGGAGCCCCATGTTCCATATGTTGAAGGTGTTCTCTGTAATACATCGGCCATTTCAGAGTCTATTAACCCCCACTCATTCTGAATTCCCTTCAAGATCTTGAAAATGGAATTTCCAATTGGGTTGGCACCAACGCGAAATTTTCCAGGATCAACAGTTTGAGCAGAATAAAAGCGAATAGCTGTCATATAGATTTCTCCTACATCTCTTTTCGGTATCGTATCATAAAGCTTTAAAATACTCAAATACGCACCTAAGTCACAGTTTTAATTAGCCTACGAAACCGAATTGCATGTTCTACAGGTAGCCGGAATCACGAAAGAAGCCTTAAGCCATTAGTTATGCCTTTTTCTTCGACTCCCGAAATCCGTAAATAGCGAGCCATTGTTTTTAGATCAATCCACCCACAAACCTTCATAACCTTAATGGGTTCAATTCCATCAGCTATCAGATGGGTTGCGAAACATGCTCTGAGCGTATGAAATTTAATTGGAAGAATATTTCTTGCAATACAAAACTCTCTTAGAATTTTTGCCTGTTGACTTTGTTCCAAAAAGTGCAATCATGGAAGAACAAATTCATTCATTTGGGGTAGGGACATTAAAATTGAAACTAGTTCTTCCGAAATTGGCACTGTCCTCAAACACCCTGCTTTTGTGCTCTTAAATTCTTTCGTCCTTTTGTTATAAGACTGTTGAACCGTAATGAGCCCCTTCTCTAAATCAACATCGCTCCACTTGAGCGCAAATAACTCCCCATTTCGCATCCCAGTTAGAAGAGCCACCGCCCAGATTGGATACCATGGATGATTTCTATCCCTCGCCTGTCACAGCAGCAGTGTAATGAGTGAGATGATGCGGTTGCTTCTTAGAAAAAATAAACTTATTTCGTAATTTGTCTAATTCGGCAATTTGGATCCCTACGTTTTTTGAAAGGATCAGGGGAGATCTTCTTTTAGGGAAGATTTTCCCTGTGGCATAGTAGAGGTCATGGCCATCGTCTTCCATAAGAGTGACATTCCAGCTGGTCGAGGTATTCTCTCCCATCTCAAAGTGATCATGAGCGATGAGGAGGTTATTGTGGCCGATATAATTGTTGCCATGAAAAATCATTTTTGCGTTTTTACGGATGATGATGGTGGTTCCTGAAGCGATAAAGAGATTACCTTTTATACCAAGAGAACTTCCCTCTTCCATCACAAGGATAGTTTTGTTGTAGGAGGGAAGATCGATGGCGTTTGGGTGACACACCTAGACTGCTCTATTAAAATTAATTTACAAGGAAAAATCATGAAGCGTAGTCAAAAAATTAAAGCAAATTTCTTAAAATATTTGAAAAAGAAATCAAATGTTAATGAAATTAATTGCTTCAGAGCTCTATTAAAAGCACTAAATGATGAACATGGCATAGTAGTAAAAGAATTTCACTCAAAATCATATGTGAAATTTGCAACGACAGGTGATCTAAATCATCTAAAGACATCTGCAAAGTGAGAGTTAAGTGACTTACTAATAATTACATTTTCATCAAAAATGGAGCAGTCCATAAAGCTTACCTTCCTCCAAGCTAAAATGAATAAAAACTTTATTGATATCCATAATAGATTCACCCATAAGTATACTATTGATGCTTTTCAATTGAACTTACTTCACTTCAGACCATTTATAGAGCCAGTAGGACAAATTAAAAAATCAATTCCAAAAGATGTTTTGATTTCAGCAAAATATGGATCAATAGGATCATTTGGATTTTTTATGCGTAATAAAAAAGAAGCTGATTTCTGCTTTTTTAGTGCACAAAATTTAATACCGATAAGACAAGTTAAGTCTAAAAATGAAAAAGTTAGTTTTTATATATTTTTAAATAATCAGCACGATAGAAACATTAAATTTAAACGAAAGTTTCATGATCTATTTTTTTCTTCAATTCGTTATGAGCAATTTTTTTCTTCAAATGGTGATGAACTATTTTTTTCTTCAAATCTTGATAATTTTCTTTTTCATCTATTTAGTGGCAATGTTGGATCACCAATAGAGTCTAGAAATCAAGATTTAATCGCTGGAATAATTCAATCCTTTTCGGATGAAAATCTTAGTGATGAAAAGTCTGCTGTAATTAAAAATTTAAAAAAACAATTAGATTCAAATAAAAAAAATGATCCTATTAACAACATATGTACTTTGATAATCGATACTTCTGCATTTCAAGAAAATTAAAGATTTAAGAAATGGAATGGGTACTTAAAATAGTTGTGAGCTTCCCCTGTTCTCAAAAACGAATTGTACTTAAAAAATGTTGAGAGAGTTCAAAAATCTCAAAAAAGTACTTTGTTTAGATTTATTATGAAAACAGATAAAGTCCCTCGCATAACTTCTACCGGGTATGTTTTAATAGGTGTCAATTCTAGCATAAATAAAAAGAACTCTTCCAGACATGCATTGTATGAGCATTTCAGGGACATTCAGTAAAATTGAAGGCGCATAAGATTCACCACATGATGCTTTCGGATTATCAGGGGAAGGTCAACCCCATATAATGACCGCTCTAACCACTCCGTATTGATGGGTCCAATTCAAATCTCAGGTATGAAGAATCAAAAGACTCTTTCATCGGTTGTGGTTTTCTTATTCAAATAATTGTCTATGAATTTTAGGTAGCATTTTGATTTCTTCTTGGCATTTTTCCAAAAGAAATTTCTTATGAGTTTCATCTTTCGCTTTTGGATCTCGAATTAACTTACGAACATACGCCGCGACTGAATAATAACACACTGTACTTGCTGCATATGTCCCAGGTTGCGCGCATGGATCAATATCTATATTTGAGTCATTAAATGTGATGAGATCAGCTTTGCACACTGTAGATGTTATCTTGCTAAACTCAGTACTAGCTTTAGCCGTTTCAAAATACTTTTGTGCAAGTTGCTTAC
>Ga0255183_1000133_pt1 | contig 33620 bp, 31 predicted proteins | sample Atl_UVDOM_RepB_8_FD_183638 | JGI IMG/M metagenome (GOLD analysis project Ga0255183, IMG submission 183638) | Freshwater microbial communities from Altamaha River, Georgia, United States - Atl_UVDOM_RepB_8d | ecosystem: Environmental > Aquatic > Freshwater > River | place: USA: Georgia...
AAAAAAGCTGTAAGAGAGGTTGCTCTAGGTCATGGGCTTGGGTCTACGATATGAAAAGGGTGAAGAGAAGTGTTCTTCACATTACGGATAGTAGAAGGTGTTAGAGCCATTTTAAAAAAAAATCGGGGTGGGGCGATTCGAACGCCCGAAATTCTGCACCCAAAGCAGACGCACTAGACCACTATGCGACACCCCGATATCTTCGATAAAAGAAATTTTCTCTAATAAATAATCTCGATTCAGCCACAGGTTCCCCTACGGCTACCTTGTTACGACTTCATCACGGTTACGAACCTGTCTGTCAGAATATCCTTTTACAAAAACAAAAGCAAGTTTGCATAGAATGTAAAACTTAAAAATGGATCTTTATTAAAGGATTACCCCTTCGAGCCAAATTCACTTCCGGGACGTGACGGGCGGTGTGTACAAGGCCCCACACCATTCACCGTGGCGTGCTGATCCACGATTACTAAGGATTCCGCCTTCATGGAGGGCGAGTTGCAGCCTCCAATCCGAACTAAGGAAGCGCTTAAAGTTTTACTCCAGGTTACCCCTTTGTTTCTTTTTGCCACCTCCGTTGTAACACATGTGTAGCCCTGCCTATAAGGGCCATGACGACTTGACCTCCTCCTTCATCTTCCTCAATGTAGAAAAATGAACATATTTAAACAGTAACTATTTAACTAAGTTTTATTTTTCGACACTGTCATCTTGCAGTGCAATAATGTTTTTACTTCTTGGAAACCAAGAAAAGAAAAATTAAGAGCAGCAAGGAAGGGTTGTGCCCGTTACGCGTCGACACGACACATCTCACGACACGGGCTGACGACAGCCATGCAACACCTCGTCGAGGCAGGTAAGGTTTTGCGCGGATCATCGAATAAAACCACATGTTCCACCCTTTGCAAAAGGCCCCCGTCAATTCCTTTGAGTTTCAACCTTGCGGCCGTACTTCTCAGGCGAGGAAGTTATGCGTTAGCACCTATCCTTCGTTAAAGCTTTGCAATGAAGAACAGACTTCCCATAGATCAGGGCGTGGACTACCGGGGTCTCTAATCCCGTTTGCGCCCCACGCTTTCGTTCCTCGACGTCTGTCAAACCTCGTGAATGGGCTTCCCCTATGGCCGTCCTTTTAGAGTCATAGCATAGCAACGCTTTACTAAAAGTACCATTCACGCCGATTTAACACAAGAAGAAGGGTTCACAACACGATTGGAGTTTTCTGCCCCACTATTCCGCTGTGCTCCCATCTTCAATCAAAGAACGCTGTACGCCCAGTTTGACCGTATAACACTTGCTCCCCTCGTATTACCGCGGCTGCTGGCACGAGGTTGGCCGGAGCTAGCTTCTTTTTTCTAGGCATCATCCAGAAAAATGACAGAGCTTTACAGCCTTAAACCATTTACAGCTGTGATCGCCCTCGCGACATGGCTGGGTCAGAGTTTCCTCCAGTGCCCAAGATTCCACACTGCAGCCGTCGAAACGTTGGGGCCTTGTCTCAGTCCCCATGTGGCCGATCATCCGCAAAGACCGGCAAAGGGTCTTCGGCTTGGGAAGCTATAACCTTCCCAACAACCTGAGCCTCCGTTCACACATCAAAAGGCGGTATAAAGCAAATTAATGATTTTAATACCTTTTTTACTCTATTCTCACGAACAGATGGTTTTTAAAACCTATAGTGAATTCAAGCATTTAACTATAAAGTTAATGTCTTTTCTCACCTCCTTTTGGCAGTTTTAGAACGTATTACGCACCCGTTCGCCACTCAATTTTTGTTTAATTCTAGACAAAAAAAGCGTTCAACTCGCATGTGTCAAGCCTGTCACTAGCGTTCATACTGAGCCAGGATCAAACCCACATCATCTACAACCTTTAAAAAGCTCCTTAAGAGCAATTTTAAAAGATTTTTCAAAAATCTTAAAGTACATTAGAGAATTTCTTATACTGTAATCTTGTCTCGAAGAAAGAACAAGAGGAATTTTGTTCGAAAAAGAATCTCACAAAAAATAGAAGCAAATATCCTAATTTCACAAAAGAAGTAAAGATAAATTAGCATAAAAAAATCAATAAAAACATTTTCACCACCAAAAAAGTAAAAAAAGCCTAGAACACAGGCGATCCGAACAAATCAGCGAAAAAAAGTTTGTTTTAGCGAAAAATTAGAAAAAACAAGAACAAAACTAAAAAAGAAGAAAAATATAAATACAAAAAAATCAAATGCGTCGCCTGTAATACTAAAAAGAAAAAAAGAAAAATCTCGAAAATCCGATAGACCTATCTGAGAATTAAAAAATCTAAAAGAGCTCTTTCGAATGTCAAGAAACCAAAAAATTAGAGTGAATACTCAATAAAAAAGAAAAGTGTAAAAAATATAAAAACCTTTTTGAGCTTCACTTACAAAAAATATTTGAACGGAACCAATAAAAAAAACTGAAACAACAAAAAAACAACAAAAAAAGAGACAGAAAACAACAAGAGTATAAAAAAACCTTGCTGTGTATCTATTAATATCAATCCTAAAAAAGTAAGGATAGGTAAGAAAAAAGTTGTCAAATCGTATTAGACCAAAGAAAAGTGGTGCAGGGTCCCTAAAAAATTGAAAAAGTGTAAAAAAGAAAGAAACAAAAAAATAATATATAAAGTTTCTCATTGTTATTATCCAAGTTGGAATAATAATATGGGTTTAATACCCTAAATCTTTAAAAGATTAATTGTCTCAAGCTTCTGTTCATTAGGCTTTTTAAGCTCCTGCACAATGTGCCATTCCTTACAGAATTTTCACTTAAAAGCTATCAAGGTGGTAGTCTTCCACGAACAGCCTTAAAAAAGGAAATTGGAAATCTTAGATGCAATTTCTCGCTTCGATGCCTTCAGCGATTCTTTCGCAGAACCGTAGCTACATGACGCTGCGGACGAGACCACAACCATGACACCAGAGGGTTCCTCTCCCCGGTCCTCTCGTACTAGGGTCGAGATTCTTCACCAATTCATTGCCTATGGTAGATAGGGACCGAACTGTCTCACAACGTTCTAAACCCAGCTCGCGTACCACGTTCCCAGGCGAACAGCCTGACTCTTCGGACCTTTTTCAGCCCGAAGCTGTGATGAGCCGACATCGAGGTGCCAAACGACCCTGTCGATAAGAGCTCTCAAGGGTCATCAGCCTGTTATCCCCGGCGTACCTTTTATCCGTTGAGCGATGGCCCTTCCACACGGGACCCTCGGATCACTAGGTCCGACAACCAGTAACTAAACCAGTTATCCGTGCTTGACCTGTCGGTCTTGCACTTAAGGAGGCATTTACCCTTACGCTCCACCACCGGGAAAACCGGCGTGAGCCTCCCTTTGAACTCCTCCGTTACTCTTTAGGAGGAGACCGCCCCAGTCAAACTGGCAACCCTATCTTTTTCCCAAATAAATGGGTTAGAGGGAGGGAGAGAGGGAGGGTGGTGTTTCATTGGCGCCTCAATCATTTTCAAAAGAAAAGATCTTCTAAGCACTCCACCTACTCTACACACCCTCTCCCCGCCCTCAAGTAAGGGATCGAGTCAAGGTGCACAGGGTCTTTCCGTCTAGCCACAGGACGTCCGCATCTGCACGGACAGTTCAACTTCACCGAGGACAGGAAGGAGACAGTGAGGAGGTCGTGCCACCGTTCATGCACGTCGGAACTTACCCGACAAGGAATTTCGCTACCTTAGGACCGTCAGAGTTACGGCCGCCGTTTGCCGGGGCTTCGGGTCGAGGCGTGAACCTCTTACCTTCCCCTTCCGGCACCGGGCAGGTGTCAGTCCCTCTACAGCCTCTTACGAGTTCGCAGGGACTTGTGTTTTTAGTAAACAGTCGCCCCCTCCGCTTGTGTGCCACCGACTAAAATTAATTCAATTAAAAAAAATCTTGTCGGCACTCCTTCTCCCGAAGTTACAGAGCCAATTTGCCGAGTTCCTTCTTCCTGCTTCGCTCGCGCGCCATGGTCTATTCGACCGGTCCACCTGTGTCGGATTAAGGTACGGTCTCAATTAAGTATGTTTTTCTTGCTATGTTTAATTTACCTATTAATTACTCGTAAAAATTAAAAGCAAAATAGTAACACAGAGCACTATTAAAATAAAATTGAGGATTTCCTATTAGAAAACGCTTTCGCGTCTTTCCTTAAGGGCCGACTAACTCGAAGGCCGTCGATCGTGCCTTCATGAAACCCGTGGACTCTGGGCGGTTTGGATTCAGACCAAACTTATCGTTACTCATGCCCGCAGAATCATTTCTTAATGACTAGAATTACTTTCGTAAAACCTAAATTTATTAAGAACGCTCCGCTACCGATCAAAAAAATGATCTCGTCGCTGCGGTAGAAAATCTAAAGTCCCTCTACATTATCGGAGCTTACTTATTGAAAAAGAAAATCTTTCTAGGCCCGTGCGCTGTTACGCGATCTTCGAAGGATGGCTGCTTCCAAGCCTACCTCCGGGCTGTCCCAATAAGTCCGCTCCTTTCTCACTTCGATTTTCCTAAAGGACCTTGGCGAACGATCTGGGCTGTTTCCCTCGCGTCCTAGGACCTTCGCACCCTAGGACTGCCTTCCAATAGTCATAAATAAGTATTCGAAGTTTCCATGCGCTTGGTATGGGCATAGCCCACCCGTACCCATTGAGAGCTCTACCCCTTATTTAGCTCTATTGAAGCGTTACGTACATAGCTTTCGCGGAGAACCAGCTATCACCACGTTTGATGAGCCTTTCACCCCTACGCACAGGTCTTCCCCGCCTTTTGCTACAGGCGTGGGTTTAGCCCTCAACGACCAGATACGGTACGAATCAGCTTGCCCATGCGTAGATCACGCGGCTTCGGGTCTTTGACTACGAACTTAAATGCTCTAAACAAATGTTTCCAAGAATGGTGCAAACATGCTTTCGCTGCGCCTCACTTTATCAAGTTTAGCTTGCTCGTAACCAAAAGTGACGGGCCCATTATGCAAAAGGTACCCGGGAACATTCTACTGATTAGAATGCGTCCAGGGGGTGAAAGCATACGGTTTCATGCGCTTTTCACTGCGCTAGGTTCTTTTTCACCAGTCCCTCACGGTACTCATTCACTGTCGGACAAATGATTAGGTTACAGCCTTTGAGGGTGGTCCCCCAATCTTCCTACAAAGGGGCTTCCTTCGTAGTACTCCTTTATGAAACTAAATGCTAGCACCTACGGGGCTTCCACCCTTTGTCGCTGATTATTCGTGCAATTTGCTATCATTCGGGCTATTATTAGTTTTTTAATAAAGGGGCTTAATATCCGTTTTCGCTCACCACTACTGGCGGAATCTCCGTTGATTTTTTCCTACACCACGTTACTGAGATGTTTCACTTCACGTGAAAAGTCGGGATTAAAATCCCGTTCTAATTAAAGTGCGTTTTCGCCATGGACACAAAAAGATCACCGAGTCTCCTCTCCCTTTTAGTTTCGTAATTAACGTCCACTTCATTTGCCAAGGAATCCCCCATATGCCGTCTTTCTTAAAGACTAACTCCCATGGTTGGACTTGAACCAACGACCTCGCGGTTAACAGCCGCACGCTCTACCACTGAGCTACATAGGAAAAATTTTAATGCTTGCGAATTCAAGTTGATGGAAGTGAGGCAAGGGCTTGCTTGTGAATGCTATCTCGGCGTTCTCGTCTATCAGAATTCGACGCTGAAGATGCGCGTTTGGTGCTTAGGGCCGCTATTGACTCAAGTTGACGTCAGAGAGCATTACTAAAAGATGTTGATTTAGATGACGTAGAACGTCTAGCAGCCGAAAGTGTTTGTAGAGCTTTACGAGATCCTCGCACACGCGGGATATGACCAACTTTAGTAGAAGGGCGTTTACCTCGACGACGTCTTTTAAGTGTAACAAAAGGCGTTGCTGCAAGTCTAAACCCCCTAAAAACTGGAGCTATTTTAGAACTTTGTAGTGACGAATGGTTTGGTTTATTTTTAGAAAAAACTCTCGAACGAATTGATTTTTCAATTTGTGATTTTTTTCCTTGACGAACAAAAACACCAACTCTTTGACGCGCAATTGAAGACGACTCAAGAGAAAAAGAAGCATTTTTACTAATTGAAAGGTGTTGTTTAGCGATTTCATTAATACTCATTGAAATAATACGGGTAGTGAGACTCGAACTCACAGTTTCTGCTTGGAAGGCAGACCGTTTACCATTAACGGATACCCGTAAAAGTTTAATACTTTCTGTCCAACAGTCGCAGTGTCATGTAAAGAACTTTTTTGCTGAGCTCTTAAAACACTAAAACTATCTAAACCTAAGTCAAAAGAAATAAAAAATACGGTAAACTAATACCAATTAAACACCAAAATTAAAATAAAATTATTTTGTTATTTGACACTGCGACTAGTGGAGAAGGAATTCCTAGAATCCTGCATACCTTTACTGTGGTTTAGAACCTTCTCAATAATTTATAATGTCTATTCTAGTATTTTTTAACTTTTTCCCTCTTACCGAAGCAGCTCTGCCTTTTATTCCAACTATAACCCCTGCAACAAATCTTGGGTTCCTCCTAGTTAGTCCTCTAATTTCTATTCTTAGAATTCTTCTATCTGTTAATGCTTCTCGTGAAGTACAATACAGTGTAGGGCTAGGAACTGCTACTTTTATTTTTCTACTTTCGCTCCTTGTTAGCGGTGCTTGAACAGGATCAGCAGGCGGATTTCAACTTTCTTTTTCTGTTTCCCTTCTCCCTTCAGTTGTTCTACCAATTTCGTTTGGTGTTGATGGGATTTCGCTACCTTTCATCCTTCTAACAACGCTAAGACATTTTCTTTGCGTTCTTTCACTGTCCCCATCTACTCCCCGCCTAACAGATGCTCTAGTAGCCCTCACCTTCCTTGCGGCGGGGGTTAGAGCAACTTTTGCTGCACTAGATCTTCTTGCGTTTTTTATTGCGTTTGAAAGAACCCTTATTCCAATTTATTTTCTTGTTCTAATCTGAGGTTCACGTGAACGTCGTGTTCGAGCAAGCTATCTTATTTCTGTCTACACTCTCTTTGGTTCTATTTTTAGATTTTTTAATCTTCTGTATCTTTTTGCAAAAACAGGGACAACAAACTACGCTCTTCTCCTAGACCTTGCTCTTCCTATCGAAGATCAACGCTTTCTTTGAATTACCTTTTTTCTAGCATTTGCCGCAAAAATTCCGCTGTTTCCTCTTCATATTTGACTTCCAGAAGCACACGTCGAAGCCCCAACCATCGGTTCTGTTCTTCTAGCCGCTCTTCTTCTAAAGCTAGGGACATACGGTCTTGTTCGTTTTGCACTCCCTCTTTTTCCGGAAGGAACAGCTTTTTGATCACCAGTTGTTACAACTTTTGCTGTTAGAGGTATTCTCTATACATCGCTAACAGCTAGACGTCAAATTGACCTTAAAAAAATCATTGCCTATTCGTCCGTTGGTCATATAAACGTTGTTCTTCTAGGGCTGAGAGCTGAAACAAGTGAAGGTGTTCAAGGCGGCCTTTTTCAAAGAATTAGCCATGGTATTGTTTCGGGGGCTCTTTTCTTTGCTGTTGGTGTGGTTTACGAACGTTATGCGGTTCGTTCTCTTAAGTATTTTGGAGGTCTAGCTCACAGAATACCTCTCTTTACCCTTACTTTTATTCTTTTTTCTCTTGCAAATATCGCTTTTCCTCTAACGAGTAGCTTTGTCGGTGAATTTAGAATTTTTCTGGGTCTAGCGCGTCATAATTTCCTTGCAACGATTATTGCTGCTACTAGTATAGTTCTTGGAGCTGTTTACACACTTTGAACCGTCAATCGCCTTCTTTTTGGTAATCTTCGTACGCTTTCTATTACATCAGCGCAAGACAGAACACGTAAGGAAGTAGCACTTTTTAGCGTTCTGGCGTTCCTACTTTTTAGTCTCGGAATCCAGCCAACCCCGCTTCTCGATATTTTTCTGCTAGATACTATAAATCTACTTGAACAAGCTCGTCTTGGTCGCCTCTACTAATCTTTTAGACCCTTAACGCGCAGTATTACGCTCGCGTATAGTAATTTAATGGCTATAAACTTTACTGCTCAAGATCTTCAAACACTACGACTGCTTTCCCGTACGGCGCTAATTTTTTCTGCGCCCTCTTCTAACAATAGTTTTTCAATTCGTTTTGCTAGAGGTGGGGAATCTATAACGCCAATAACGCGAAGACAAATCCGTAAGGCGATTCAAAGTATTCCTGAACAAAAAAACTTTCCTTTTACATGTGAGGTTGTTACGCGATATGGTGCACCTGAAAGACGTTCGCGCATATTCCGTTCGCCATCGCTTAACCCTCTGACGACTAGACTAAAAGGGCAAATTGTTTTTATTGATATTATCGTTAATTTCAACAAAACCCCTTCATCACTCCATTTTCAGGATTTTTTTGATGCTCTCAATAGTCTGTTTAAGCAAAAAACTTTTTCACTAAATCAATCTAAAGAAGACAAAGGTCCATCCCTTCGTATAATTTCCCTGACTAGACCTTTTCTTACGCCATCTCTGAGTGAAAAAAGTGAATATGTCTTTCGTCCTCTTTCGGATTCGTCTGCATTTAGCCTAAAAAACGTAGAAACATCTCTGGTTGGGTCACTTGTGATTGGGATTAAGCGTCCAGTGCTAACTTTTACAGCACTTCCTCAAAATCTAGCGACTAAGAGAACCACACAAATTACTACTCCTTACCTGGGTCTACTTGGTCTTCTAAATTATCAAATTTTTCAACTTTCAACCAAAAAATTGATTCGGTGGTACAATGGTTGTGCACAAAGACTGCAAATCTTTGCTATAGCGGTTCGATTCCGCTTCGAGTCTTTGGTGGGGGCATAGCTCAGTTGGTAGAGCGGTTGCTTTGCAAGCAATAGGTCATCGGTTCAAATCCGATTGTCTCCAGTTTTTACGATGAAATATATAATTCTAAAAGATCGTCGTCGTCGTGTTCTGTACTCTCTTTTTGAACGTCGCCGTGCTGTATTTCGCTCTATTATAGAAAATAGATCGCTACCTGCACGTCTTCGCATTCAAGCATATCGTGCTCTTGTAATAATACCTCGTGATTCTTCGGTAACACGTCTCCGCAATCGTTGTACGGTTACAGGCCGTTCTCGGGCTATTGTGCGAGCTTTTGGTCTTTCTCGTCTTCAATTTCGCCAACTTGCCCTTGAAGGTAAACTTATTGGTGTTAAAAAAGCTAGTTGATTGTATAATGGACTCTTTTTCTACAATTAGATCTGCGATTATAAATGCACAGCGTCAAGGTTACCACAAGCTTTCAATTAGCACAAAACAAGGGGCAGGATCAACGAAAATTTATAGTCTACTGCAAATACTTCAACGTGAAGGTTACATTGAATCAGTGTCTTTTCTTTCGACAGCCATTCAACAGTCAAAACAAACTGTTTGTTACAGTATTATTCTTAAATATGATTCAAACGGAAAACCAGCTATTCAACGTTTCTTTCGAATCTCAAGTTCAAGTCGTCGTGTTTACATTAAAGCTGCTGCCCTTTGACAACCTCAAACAACGGTTGGAACTCTTATTCTTTCAACAAGCTTTGGTATTAGAACGGATCGTTCAGCTCGTAGACTAAATCTTGGAGGTGAGGTGCTCGGTGGTCTTCGTTAACTAAATAATGAACTCTCTTATCATCCCTTCAAATGTCAACATTTCAATCTCTAATTCGTTTCTTACTAGAACAGGGCCTAAAGGGTCTGTTAGAGTCCCAACCAACGGGTTTTCTTTTAATCTTCTAACAGCACCGGAAAACAAGTATCTTGTAGTTTCTTCTAGAACAAGTTCAGTAAAAACACCAGTTTCAACTATTCTAAGCCTGCTTTCACGACGTCTTGAAGGTATTTCGCTTGGTTATCGTCATCGTCTTCGTCTAGTTGGCGTTGGTTTTCGGGCAACTTCAACTGATAGCTCAATTCTTAGAAAAATTGGTTATAGCCATGACGTTACTCTAAAACTTGACGATTTTAAAAATGCAAATGTTGCTGCAACCCCGTCTCGTCTAGATGGTCGTAGCAAGGGTACTATTCTGCAATTTGAAAGCAATGACCCATCGGCGCTCTTTCACCAAATTAAGCGTGTTCAACGTTTTCGTCGCCCTGATCCTTACAAAGCTAAAGGCATTCATGTTGATGGGCAAACAATCCGCCGTAAAAAGGGAAAGCGTGAAGCTTAAATTTTAGTTTAATGACCTCTGGTAACGTTTACAAACCTCGTTATACTGTTGCTTATCTTGCAAAAAACAAAGTTTGACCTTATAAAAATTCACGTCTTCGTCGATTTTTCGCGCTACGCGGTCGTCGTCTACATCGTGGAGGTCTTTTTCGTCGTTATGTTCTGGTTTTTACAACAAGAAAGTGAACCGAAGTTCGTCGCCAATTTCGTCCTCAAACTCGTCGCACGGGGTATGCCAGAGCAGGTGGGGCTACAACCGCTTTTGGTCGCCCGCGTTCCCGTCGTTATCGCGATTCGTTTTATAGAAAACAACAACTGCGCGCTTATTTTGGTAAAAGACGTGAAAGTACACTTCGTTCGTTTGTCCAAAAAAGTTCGGGAGGTCTATCACCAATCACTGGGCAGTACACACGGGCTCTTTCAGCAAATCTTGGCACACGTCTAGATCATCTTCTATTTCGTAGACGTTTTAGGCCGACTATTTACGCTTGTCATCAATTTGTTCGCCATATAGGGGTTAGTATTAATGGTCAAAGAACTTATGCACCACAAGCGCATGCAACAATTGGTGATCGCCTTTCTCTACTACCTTCAGTTTTTCAAAGCCAAAAATCTGATTTTATTTCGAGACGACTACAAATATGACGCATTTTTAGATGAGATCTTTTTGTTCGTAGATATTATCGTCGTTGGGGGCTTTACGTTTCTCGTCGTCGTAATCTAAGTCAGCTACGAAAGAAAGTGCGTCTTTTTGCCTATAATTCTATTTCGCATGTCTTTCCTCTAAGAGAAGCTTCTTCAGCAACAGTTGGTTCGGTTTCAACTCAAAATAAACCCTTTACAAAATTTGTTTCGAATAGAAATAAATCTCTTCAAAGGTTTGGTCAAGTTACTGAAAAACAAAAACTTTTTCAATTTGAAAAAGTTCGTAGCTATGTAAAGTTTAGGCTAGCAATACGTATACGTTCGTCCTTTCTACCACGTCTCGGTTCTTCAAATCGTTACAAACAAAATTATGTACGTGCTTCACGTCGTCAAGCGCTTCTTCGCTTTAATTTCACGCGCCGTACAAAAGTTGAACGCCGTCGAAAATTTCTGCGTCTTCAACCTGTTCATTTTATAAGACCTTCTTATATTCAAAGAGATTTTCGTACACTGCAAGCTATCCTTGTTCACATACCTGTTTCAGAAGAACTTTCTTTCCCATTCCGTGGTTCTGTTAAACAGGTCGAAGCTTTTTATCATTCGCGTGGAATTTTGTTTTATTTTCTGATTCTTTTGTTGATATACTCAACATTTAATCGTTTAAAATACTAGTTACCTTATACGCCTAACTAGTTATTATTTATAACTACTATAATGGTTACAGCAGCAAAGCTAATTGGTGCAGGGCTCGCTACAATCCCTCTAGCAGGAGTTGGTGCCGGAATCGGTCTTGTTTTTTCTTCTCTTGTTCAAGGAGTTGCACGTAATCCAAACGAAAAGGATGAACTTTTCCGTTTCGCTATCCTTGGATTCGCGCTTGTTGAAGCTATCGCTCTTTTTGCTCTTAGAAGAGCTTTCCTTATCCTCTTTACTTTTTAGTAAATGAGCATAAAGGATTTATATCTCTAGTTTGTCGCCTTTAAAGCCTCACAAGATCTCGTCTCGATTTCTTTTAATTATTAGTGGATGTGACTCCGGCGACCTTTGGAATACTTGCAACTGCAGGGACGACAAAGGGGTAGATATTTCTACTCATTTTTAGTTAACTTTTGTTACTAAACTTTTTTATAAATATGTCTTATTCTTTTAATCGTTTTTCAACTTCTCTTTTTACAATCGTTGCCGTATCCTTCGCGTCTTCTTTTTCTGATGTTGCTCGTCCTTGACAAAGAGGTTTTCAAGCACCAGCAGCTCCTATTGCTGAAGGGATCATTGCTTTTCACGACGATCTTAGAATTTTCCTAACAGGAATCCTTTGCTTTGTTAGATATATTATAGCTGTTCTTATTCAACGTTATACTCACAGAGCACCAACATCAACAGTTGCGGTTGAACGTCTTGTTCATGCTTCAACTCTTGAAATTGTTTGAACAATTATTCCTGCGCTTATCCTCATTCTTATTGCTATCCCATCTTTTTCTCTACTTTATTCGGTTGACGAAATTCTTGAACCACTTTTTACTGTTAAAGTTATTGGTCATCAATGATACTGAAGTTATGAATTTCTTGATCCAGAAGTTGTTGCTCGTCTTTATAATGATTCTCTTGCATCGGAAGCTGGTGAAGACCTTCTTTTTACAGCAGAAGGTTCAGGTTCATTTGATAGCTATAGAAGATCAGATGACGATCTTCTTGCTGGAGAAGGTCTTTCAGCCTATCGTCTTCTAACAGTTGATAACCATCTTTTTGTTCCAACTGAAAGACATGTACGTGCTAGAGTTACATCTGCCGATGTTCTTCACAGCTGAGCTATTCCTAGCCTTGGAGTTAAACTTGATGCTTGCCCTGGTCGTCTAAATCAAGCGTCTCTTTTTATCAAACGTGAAGGTCTTTATTATGGACAATGTAGTGAAATTTGCGGTGTTAACCACGCTTTTAGACCGATTGGAATTGTTTCTCAAGAATTTTTTGCAGGTCTTACACCAACAGCGCTTGACGTTGAACCACTTCTTGCAGCGCTTCAAGCCCTAGCTCTTGATTAACTTGAAAGTTACAAAATTTATAATGCTACGGCTTTTCCTAGCATAGCTAAACACTATTGGAGGGATGGCGGAGCGGTCAAACGCACCGGGCTGTAAACTCGGCGGATTTTCCTACGCTAGTTCGAATCTAGCTCCTTTCAAAATAAAGCTAGCAAGATGGAGCAACGGTAGCTCGTCGGGTTCATTCCCCGTTGATGGTGGTTCGAATCCACCTCTTGCTACGGTTTTCTAAAATAGGCGAATAGTTCAAGGGTAGAACACCGGCCTTCAAAGCCGTGAAGTGGGGGTTCGAATCCCTCTTCTCCTGTACTAATTTTAATGACAGCTCTTTCATCTCCTGTTCTTCTTCATCTTCTTGGAGCATTTATATGCGGAACTTGTATTCTCGTTGTAGGTGCTCAAAATCCTATTCACTCTCTTCTTCTTCTCATTATAGTTTTTGTCAGAGGTACTCTACTACTCTTCACTCTTCAAAGAGAATATTTTGCTGTTCTCTTTCTAATTGTTTATGTTGGTGCTATCGTTGTCCTATTTCTTTTTGTTATTAGAAGACTTGAAATTAAGATAATTAATACAGCTAGACGCTTTCGTGATCTTTTCTCTTATCGCCACCTAGCAATTGCACTGCTTCTATTTGAAGTATTTGTTTTTAGTAGCTCTGAAGCTTTTGACCTAACAGGTTTTCTTTCATCAACGGAAGTTTCGACCTTTACTGAAACAAACACGTATACAGATTGAGGTAAACTACTTCATCGTACCGATAGTCTTCGCGGCCTTGGTGGTCTGCTTTATACAGAAGGCGGGATTAGCCTCCTTCTTGCAGCCCTTCTACTAACTCTTTCCATAATTGGGGCTGTTGGTGTCACTCTTACACCTGTTGCCGCTGTTACTCCAACCACAGACCTTGAGGCAAGAGTACCTGCTAATGTTTCTGCACCACGTCGTATTAAAATACAAGAAGGTGAACATCAAGCAAGACGTCATCCAACTCTTCTTTCAAATACTTTTCGTTCCTACAATTCTAATTAATTTAATTAATCTAGTTTTTTATTTAATAATGAGTATATATGTAACTTCTGTTCGTAATCCTTTTATTGCGGCTCTATCAAACCATATTGACGGATATCCTACTCCAGTAAATTTCTCATATCTTTGAGGTTTTGGATCTCTATCAGGTGTTGCCCTTGGTATTCAAATTGTTACGGGAGTTTGCCTGGCAAGGCATTACGCTCCTGAAATTCACCTTGCTTTTGCAAGCGTAGAACACATTATACGTGACGTTCGTGGTGGTGTTGCACTTCGCTATATCCATGCAAATGGAGCGTCTATATTTTTTATCGTTGTCTATACACATATATTTCGTGGACTTTACTATGGATCATATAGACAACCACGTTCTCTTCTTTGATATTCTGGAATCATTCTATTCGTTCTTAGAAGAGCTACAGCTTTTAGAGGTTATGTTCTTCCATGAGGTCAAAGAAGCTTTTGAGGTGCAACTGTTATTACCAATCTATTTTCAGCTATTCCAGGTGTTGGTAACTCTATCGTTCAACTTCTTTGAGGTGGATTCTCTGTTGACAATCCAACACTAAACCGTTTCTTTTCTCTCCACTATCTCCTACCTTTCGGAATTGCTGCCAGAGCTGGTCTTCACCTTATTCTACTTCACCAAAATGGTTCAAATAACCCACTTGGTGTTGTTTCAACATACGATCGTATCCCATTTTATCCTTATTTTTATGTTAAAGATCTTTTTGGGTTCTTTATTTTTGTGCTTCTTTTCTCTTTTTTTGTTGTTTATGCTCCTAACTACATAGGACACCCAGACAACTACATTGAAGCTAACCCGCTTGTTACCCCTGCACACATTGTTCCTGAATGATACTTTCTTCCATTTTATGCTATTCTTCGAACAATTCCAGATAAGCTAGGGGGCGTTAGACTCATAGGGCTTGCGATCGCTATTCTTGCTATTCTTCCAAGAGTAGATACCTCAATATTTCGAAGCACTTTTTTCAAACCATTCCATCTGCCACTTTTTTGATTCTTTTTTTGTGATGCAGTAAGCCTTGGTTGAATTGGTCAAGAAATTGTTGAATCTCCGTTTACAGAAAGAGCAAACTTTGTTACACTTTCATATTTTGCTTATTTTGTACCACTTCTTCCTCTTCTTGGAGCTCTTGAAAGATCTTTTATTCGTCGTGAACTGATAATACGTTAATTTTGTCGTTTTTTGACATAAGGCCGTGGCTTAAAACCCCGGCCGCTTTATTAGGTTTTTAAATGACTCTCTTCTCTTTTTTTAACCCTTCTTTTTCTGCTCCTTTTGCACTAATTTCAGCAAAAAATTCTCGTTTTCTTTCAACGTCCGTAAGCCTCCCAAAAAATTCAAATAATTTTGGTCGAGCAACTGGTATATATTTTTCGCTAAGGCTAGTGTCACTTGCTCTATTTGTACCTTTCGTTTCAGATTATTCTACTGCATCGGAATCTGTAAGTTTTGATCTTTCGTTTTATACTAAAGGAATAACTTCAACAGATCTGTCGTTCTTTAGTTATTTTCCCATCTTTTCCATTAGTATTATTACAAGAAGTGTAATCCTTTTTGCGCTTCCACTGCCGCATGGTGGCGAACTTACTCGTTTTCTTCATCGTGTTACAGCTTCGTACCTTCTTTTTCATCTTTTTGTATCGACAAATGGATTTGTTCTACGTTTTGATGATGTAAGCAACATTTTTTCTCTTATTGCTAGACAAAATGACGTTCTTTTTAGTCGTTTTTTTCATTTTCTATCGACATTTTTTCTAATTGCTTTCTTTTATGGAGTATCTGAACGTTTTATTTTTAGTCGTGCCGCTGATAGAGAATTTCCGCTTCTTGTTCTTCTTCTACACATAGGAGGTCTTCTTGCTGTTCATCTTCCTACACTAATAGACCTTCTTCTTGCTCTAGAAATAGTAACACTAGGCTCTTATGTTCTTCTTGCTGCTGAACGTCAAAATCGTTTTAGTACATACTCAGGTGTTCAAGCTTTTCTTCTTGGAAGCGTTCCAAGTGCAATACTTCTTCTAGGGTTTGGTCTTCTATATTTCCAAGCGGGTTCTCTTTCTCTGGCTGATCTAGACCTAGTTTTTGGAAGCACCGTCGGAATCTCAACTGCTCTCTTTTCAACCCATACTTACTCCTCGCTTATTAATAGTTTTAGATCATCAACAAATTCTGTATCCGAAAATATTTATGGTTTTGATGTGTCAGATTTTTCTTTTTCTGCCGATCAACTGTTTTCTTCTCTTAACCCTATTACTGCAGTTTCTGTTATAGCTCTAATATTTATTCTGTTTAATTTTCTTTTTAAGCTTACAGCTGCTCCATTTCACGTTTGAGCACCATCAGTTTACGGAAAAGGTCCTGTTGCGTCAGTAGCTCTTCTTTCGATTTATGCAAAAAGAATAAGACTTTTTCTGAGATATAAGCTTTTCAATAGAGTTTTTTCAGCTTTTCCAATTATTATTACCCCCCTTCTCCTAGTTATTGCTACTTTTTCGATTCTTGTCGGAATAATCGGTGCTTTTACATCAGTTGAAACAAAACCTTTTTTTGTGTACAGTTCAAGAGGTCATGTGGGGTTTAGACTTATTGGTGTTTCACTTTTTACTCTCGAAGGTTCATCCGCTACATTTCATTACCTCCCCGTGTATATATTCAGCTCACTACTAAGCTGATTTATTCTTCTGGGGCTAAGCCGTAAAGCACACCATATTTCGTCTCTAGGTGCTGTTCGATTTGCAGAACCAATAAGAGCCGTTGTTTTTGGCCTTCTTCTTTTCTCGATAAGTGGGCTCCCTCCAAGAGGTGGATTTTTTGTTAAACTTGATACTTTCTCAGCACTTCTTGATACAGGTCATTCATTTGTTGCCTACTCGCTTTTTCTTATAACCGTTGCAAGTTTTGTTTATTACCTTCGAATTGTTAAAGTTCTGTTTTTTGATACTGGAGATGGCTCAACACCTCTAATTAATGGTCGTTTTAGTATTTCACCACGATCTACAAGACGTCTTTGAGTAAGAGGTTTTATTCTAATTGTTCTTATCGTTTACATAGCTTTTATTAATACAGCTCTAATAACAATACAAACAGAGCTTCTACGCACTATACTTTAGTTAAATTTTGGAGCCCATAGCTCAGCGGTTAGAGCGCACGCTTGATAAGCGTGAGGTCCGTCGTTCAATTCGACGTGGGCTTATTGATTTTTCAATTCTGGCGGTTGTAGCTCAATGGTAGAGCATCAGTTTGTGGTACTGACAACAAAGGTTCGATTCCTTTCAGTCGCCCCAGGGGAAGTAGCTCAGCGGTCAGAGCGCCAGCTTGTCACGCTGGAGGTCGCGGGTTCAAAACCCGTCTTTCTCGTACAATTAAGCTACATTTAATGGGGTATCGCCAAGCTGGTTAAGGCAGTGGATTTTGGTTCCACGATGCAAAGGTTCGAATCCTTTTACCCCAATTAAAATTCTCCTTTGCACTTTTAAAAACAAAATGTCAACTCTTTTTCTTACTGATAGTAATATTTATGTTACGCTTTTTCTTGCCCTTTCTTTCTCCCTCCTTCTTTCTGGAGTTATTCTAGCCCTTTCGTTTATTCTTGCTGTTCAAACACCAGACGCTGAAAAAACGTCAGCTTACGAATGTGGTTTCGAACCATTTGAAGACGCCCGAAACCGTTTTGATGTTCGTTTTTATATCGTTGGTATTCTTTTTCTTCTTTTCGATATTGAAGTTGCTTTTCTTTTCCCATGAGCAACAACTTATGGAATAACAGGATCCCAAAGCTACTTTATCGTTCTTCTCTTTCTTTTCCTTCTTACTCTTGGTTTCCTATACGAAGTTGTAAAAGGAGCTCTTACTCCTCAATAGTTTAAAAAATGAATCTTATTAACATTGTTATTAATAATCGCCCTGTTAGTGTACGTTCGACGGCCACAATTCTACAAGCCTGCGATTCTGTAGGTGTTGATGTGCCTCGTTTTTGTTATCATGAAAGTCTTTCCGTTGCTGGTAACTGTCGTATATGCCTTGTTGAAGTTCATAAGTCACCAAAGCCAGTAGTGGCGTGTGCCAGACCAGTCTCACCTAATATAGTTATTTACACGAATACACCTCTTGTTCGAAAAGCTCGTGAAGCGGTTCTAGAATTTCTTCTTCTTCACCACCCTCTTGATTGCCCTATTTGCGATCAAGGTGGCGAATGCGATCTTCAAGATGAAGCAATACGTTATGGCTCTGATCGTGGTCGCACAACAGAATTTAAGCGTTCTGTCGAAGACGCAGACACGGGTCCTGTCGTTAAAAGAATTATAACACGCTGTATCCATTGCACGCGCTGCGTGCGTTTTGCTAGTGAAGTAGCTGGACTCGACGGTCTAGGTGCTTTTGGACGCGGAGAAATTAGAGAAATTGGAACTTACCTTCCAAACCTTATTCGTACTGAACTATCAGGGAACCTTGTTGATCTTTGTCCGGTCGGTGCTCTTACTTCAAAGCCTTATGCATACACGGCTCGCCGTTGAGAACTAACAACTACTGAAACACTAGATCCTCTTGACGCTATTGGGGTTGATATTGTTGTTCAAACCCGTTCAGCTTCGTCAAATGGTTCAAAAACAACATCAACAGCTACAGGCGGCTCAATTGGTTCTATAGAAACTCTTCTACGTATTCTACCTCGTAATAACGGCAGATATCGTGAAGTTTGACTATCAGACCGTAGCCGTTACGGTTTTGAAGGTCTTCGTCACTCTCGTGTTCTTCAACCACTTTACTCAGAGGTGGGGGCATCTGTAAAATCAACTTTTGCTCCAGCTCGTTGATCTGAAATTCTGCCTATAGTTGCACGTCGTTTTATTGCTCCACTGTCAACGTCTGCTTCCGCTAAGTCTCCAGTCTCATTTCTTGGGGGTCATATAAATGTCGAAGAAATTTTTGCTACACTTAATTTTGTTGCTCTTATAGGCTGATCATCTCCACGTTTTACCGGTTCAAATGGGGTTTCTGCATCTTCACTGAATGTTGATCACCCAAGCAATTGAAGTTTTCAACATGACAGATCGTCTACTTCGTTTCTGTCAACAATTGTCTCGTGTGCAATTGTAGGCTCAAACATACGCTCTGAAACGTCTCTCTTCAACACAATTCTTCGTCGCGAACAAATACGTCGTGGAATACGCATTTCTTTTATTAGACCATTTCGTTCACAACGACTTCGTAGAAACCACATAGGAAGCACTTTTCGTTCACTTCTACTGCTTATTGAAAACCGCACACCTTCAACACTGCAAATATTTAATGAACGAACATCTTTCTTTATCGGTGAAACTAGTCTTCACTCATACCATGGAGACGCCCTCCAAGCATTTTCCTATTTTCTTGGGCATCGTCTTCTAACAGGTATTCCAAGCGATAGACGTTATGGTACAGTTCACTCGACAAGAGCGTCTAGAGCTTATGCAGCTCTTGGCTTTGGGTCTAATCAAAAAAGCCAATCAATATATAACGAAATTAAAAATTCAGCCAACAGAGTACTGGTGCATTCTAATGGGCTTTCGCGACGTGTTCTCAATGAAATTAAAAATCGTACAACGTTTCTTACTATTGGAACTCACGTGCCTGAAAATGTTTCTTCTCGCTCTGCAAAAGACAACTTTGTTATCCCTACAACATCTCTCTATGAACGTGATGGTCATTTTCTCACTCTAAATGGAATTGGTGGAACAAGACGTCGACACATTAAAGCTGTTTCAGCACCATCAGGGCTGCGAACAGTAGATGTCTTTTGAAGCACGTTTGCGCGTAGACAAGGTTCTACTACTTGACGTCGTTGAAACGAAGTTCTTGGGGCACTTGAACTAGAAAGGCCACGTTCTCTCCTTCTCGATAAGCCTTCAAAAGCATTTTCGGTTCAAGCTTTTTCACTTGCAAAAAGAGGGTCAATTGTATCAACCCCTGCTTCTTTTATCACACCATCGAACGACGACATTTACATTAATGATCCTATTACACTCAATTCTCCTACAATAGGTGAAGCTTCAATTTTTCTAAATTCACAAACTTCTTTTTACCGTGAAATATAATTTTGTAGGAAAAAAACTTTTACATTCGTAGAGTTTTTAAAAATAAAAATGGTTCAACCTCAAACATGACTTACAACAATAGACAACTCTGGTGCTCGTTCAGTTGAATGTATTCGACCTCTAGGCGGGGGCAGACGCCAAACCGCTCGTCCTGGCGATCTTCTAATTGTTTCAATTAAACGTCTGCGTCTTCTTCGCAAAGTTAAAGCGGGTGAAGTTCACCTGGCTCTTCTAACTCGTTCAGCAAAAGATGTTCGCTTCCGCGATGGGACATCTAGCCGTTCTGAAAATAATGTTGTTCTTCTTATAAATCGTAAAAAACGTGTTCTTGGTACACGTTTTTTTGGTTGGGTTTCTCGAAGCCTTCGTCGAAAAAAATACACTCGTGTTCTTCTTCTCTGTGGACGACATGTTCTATAACAAAAATGGTTTCATCTTTTAAGCAACATAATACCGCCTTTCCGCGCTCATTTGTAAAAGAACATTTTGACTCAAATGTAAAGCTTCAACAACTGTCTCTTTTTCCTTATTCGAATTCGAAGAGCATTGTTGAGCTGAATTCTCTTACATTTTTTAGACAGTTTCGATCGATTAATTTTGAAAAAAAGCGTGCACTTCCCTTTTTCCTGACTATTGAGCTTCTGACTTCTCAAAAAAGCATTGCTGTTCTCGCTAGCCGTCCGGTGAGGTCAAGAAAAATTCGTAAGGGAATACTTGTAGGTTGTCGCGTTACTCTACGAAACGCAAGCTTCTTTGACTTTGTAGATCTTCTATCTAGAACAGTCCCTCGCAGAGAAAGCTTTAAGAGATCAAATACTCTAACCCGTTTTCGAGGTATAATTCTAAATGAATTTGCAACAGAATCAATTCAAAAAACAAGACTTTTTTCTGGTCGTCGAAAGAGTGAAAATCAAATCCGTCTGACTATAAATACTGCTCGTCGCACAACTGGTGAAAACTTTTCTCTTGGTGAACTTCCACTTTTTCCGCCGTTTGAAAGAGGTCTTGGACTTCACCCTGATATTACAAGTATTAATCTATCTTTTAGTTTTACAGCTCGTACAGTAGAAGAACGTCTTTTTCTTCTACGTACGGTTAAGCTTCCTTTTGCTTAATTTTTAAGCGTTCGTAGCTCAGTGGTAGAGCACCTGACTACGGATCAGGTGGTCGTAAGTTCGACTCTTGCCGAACGTGATTTAGCTATTATTCAGTATCTCTTCATAAAATGTCCCTAACCCTTTTTGGTATCCCTCTTCCATCAAACCGTCGCCTCCTCTACGCTCTTCTTCTTATTCCAGGTCTTGGTGTTACTCGTGCAACTGAACTTTGCCGTACTCTTGGTAGAGCACCTTCTATTCGTGTTTCAGACCTTACACCAACTCAAGAAAAAGCCCTTGCACAAGAACTTAAAGAAAATTATAGAGTTGCAGGGCATCTTGAAGAAGAAATAAAAGCTGATCTTCATCGAATCCTCAATAATGGCTCACAGCGTGGTTATCGTAGACGTCTAGGTCTACCAGTTCGCGGTCAACGAACTCATTCTAATGCCAAAACAGCAAATCGCCTTCGAGGCCGTAAAGCATAATTATCAGATAGGTGGCTGAGTGGTCTAAAGCATCGGTCTTGAAAACCGACGTACTTTCGGGTACCGTGGGTTCGAATCCCACCCTATCTGTATTTAGTAAGTGATGAATAATCCTCTATCTCGACTGTCTATTCCTTCTTTTCTTCGTACTGGTCGCAAATCTAAATCTTTTGCGGGTCGAAACTCCCATGGGCGTATTACTGTACGTCATCGCGGAGGTGGGCATAAACGCTCGTATCGTCAGCTTAATTGAAAGCTAACAGGTGGGTCAGGTGTTATTGTAGGGTTTTACTATGATCCTTACCGTTCGGCTCGGCTTGCAAAAATTCTTTATGTAGACGATTCTAATAATTCAAAAAAAAGCTACTCTCTAGTCCCTGTTTCGAAAGGAAGAACACTCTTTCAACCAATTAAAACTTACAACTATGACTTCGCTTCAACCCGCAGTCTAGAAAGTGTTGTACTTCGTCCAGGGGACCGAACAATTCTGACAAACTTTGAGCCAGGCGATATAGTAAATTCTGTTTCTTTTGAAAAAAACGGTAAACCTCTATTTGCTCGCTCTGCAGGTACTTCTTGCCAAATTAGAAGTATTGAAAATAAATCAGCAATTCTTCGCAGACCTTCAGGTCAACTGCGTCGTTTTGCTGTAACAGCTAGAGCATCTGTAGGCTCAATTCAAACTGAGGAAAAGTCCACTCTTGCACGCGGTCTAGGTATTTCAAAAGGACATGATAATCTCGGACTACGTAAAGCAGGGCGTTCTCGTTGACTCGGACGTCGACCTACAGTTCGTGGAACAGCAAGAAACCCAGTTGATCACCCGCATGGAGGGAATTCTCGTGGTCGTCCATCGGTCACGTTTCGTGGGTGACCAACGAAGGGTCGTCCAACTCGTCGTTCAAAACTCAACACAAATCTTTTTATTAAATAATGTCACGTTCAAGTTGAAAACCTCTTTTTATTGACCCAAAACTTTGAAATATTTCATCTTCAACAAGAGTTTCCGAACAAGATTTTGTTTGTACAAAACGTTCAACCCATGTTAAACCGTTTAGAGTTGGCAGACGAATTCATATCAGCAATGGTATTCGGCTTATTCCTTCAAATATTACAGCAGAAAGGGTTGGTCACCGTCTTGGTGAGTTTGCAATAACACGTAAACGCTCCTCAACAAATCTTAAACAAAATCCAGCAACAAAGAAATAAAAAATGGGACAAAAAACACATCCTGTTGGCCTTCGACTTGGTCTGCACCGTAAATGAGCTTCGTCATGACTTTCTAATTCCTCCAGCTCCACCATCAAAAACAAAATTAGCCCGTATCTCCTAGCACGTGGCGGTGTGGTGCAAAGTGGAATAGAATCTTTTATTGTAAATAGAATAATACGTCGCCCCATTCCACTGACTCTCAAAAGTAATAGAAAAGAGGACAATTTTGTTTCTGGAGGCTCTTCTGATTCCACTCTCCAAACAAAAATTTATACTCCGCATCGTTTTTTTCCAGTAAGTATTCAGATTCTAAAAGGAACCACAGGAGCTCTTTTTATTGCGTTTTTTTACATTAAGCTTTTTGGTCGTGATAATAACCAATTATGATAACAAAAACAACTCCTATTTCAACTACGAACCGTTTTGCACTTACCGAAAATTGTCATTTTTATGGATCTTATGAAAAAACAAATAATATTCTAGGTTTTTTTGGAAGGGACGTAAAGTCAACGCGATTTAATAACTATCTTATTAAAACAAAATCCAAAACTTTTGCTAACTCTACAGTCAGAAAAAGGGGTGCAGCAAAGCTTACTTCAATCAGCCAAAACCTACAAAATAAAAATTTTGAGTCTACTAAGGTAGTTTCAAGTCGTGGTCTAATTCGTCGTATTCGTCGATTCGATGGAAACAGCCCCCAAAAAGGTATTGAGCTTGCACCTAAAAAGTCTCTATTTGGTGTAAATAAAAAGACAATTTTTCCAAAACCCTTTTCTTTTTCTAAAGTACAACGTGAAAAAGCTATACCGACACTAGTTAATTCCTCTACAAGCATAGGCCGTAGTTCACAAAATTGAGATGTTTCTTTTGCACAACAATCTTTTAAGACTACAAACACTAAAGCTCTTTCAAGGCTTATAGGAAGTCCGGTCCATCTAAGAAGAATTCCTGCATTTTCTTTTGCTCGTTATGGGAGAGACCTTGAAAGCGTAAATGCTACAGCTCGCCGTAATAAGGAGCTCGGATCGGCGGGTACTCTTGACGCTCGTCCAACTTCAGCAGTTTTTCTCCGTCATATTACGGAAGAAAGAAGAGGACGTTTTCAATACGTTGCAATTCAAATTCCTGATCTACTGCGTCTCTCTTTTGTAGGAAGATACTTTAAAAATCCAACTCTTATCGCTCAACTTTTTGCGAGAACTCTAGGAGCTCTTCCACGCAACCGTAAAGAAACGCAATTTCTTCGTTTTCTTCTAAAAGTTGTTAAAGTGTTTTCAGCTCAACGTCCTGAAAGACTTGGTGTTCGTATACGTTTTAAAGGTCGTGTTAATCGCTGACGACGAACAAAACACGTTATTGGAGAAAAAGGGCTGAGACCTCTTTATACATATAGTGCCCGAGTTGAAAGGGGAGAAGCTCAAGCAATCACGCGAAAGGGGACTCTTGGAATTCGAATTTGACTTTCTTACAAAAATAATTTTGCTCGTGCATACGATAAAACTTTTAAAGCATACCTACTAGCGTACAATTACAAAAACAGATTATTTAATGTTTCATCCCACTCCACGTTATTTCCGAAAGGTTAATCGTCATGTATACCGAACAACTTATGAAAATAAAAGTAATCAACTGCGTTTTGGGACACATGGTCTTCAAGCAATCGAAAATGGCTTCCTAACAACACGTCAACTTGAAGCGATTCGTCGTACTCTGAGTTCGCGTCTAAAACGAAAAGGGAAGATTTGACTTCGAGCTATACCTGACCACCCACGAACAGCAAAACCTAAAGAAGTTCGTAGAGGTCGAGGTAAAGGAGCTGTTGAAGATTGAGTTGCAGTTCTAAAGCCTGGGCGCATACTAGTCGAAGTAGCTGCTTCGTCTCGGGACGAAGGGCGTATTCGCGAAGCGCTCCTATTCGCTAAACGAAAACTACCAGTTTTTGCACAAATTGTTACTCGTCAAATTTAATGTTTACCCTGCTTTTTTAAACAGGGTCTTTAGAAGTTTAAAAATTAAAATTGTATACTAAATGTATATCCTTATCCCTTTTCTTCCCCTTTCAGCCGCTCTCATTGCAGGTTTTGGCGGACGTTGACTAGGAGGAGCCGGTGCAGGTCGTCTAACAACAATTAGAGTTGCATCTACCTTCTTTCTTTCAATCGCCGCTTTCCAAGAAGTAGTTCTAAACCAATCACCGGTTGTTCTCCGTCTAGCACCTTGAATAACAACCGAAATTGGAACGCTTTACTGAAGTTTCCTTTTTGACACGCTGACATGCGTTAGACTTCTTGTCGTAACGGGAATTTCGACCCTTGTTCATCTATATTCAACTGAATATAGAGGAGAAGACCCACACCTTCCTCGTTTTATAGCTTCGCTTTCTCTTTTTACGTTTTTTAGACTTATTCTTGTAACTGCTGAAAGTTTTCTGCAAATATTTGTTGGTTGAGAAGGCGTCGGACTCGCATCTTACCTACTTATTAATTTTTGATTTGGACGTCTTCAAGCAAATAAAGCAGCTATTAAAGCAAGAGTTCTGAACCGTGTTGGGGATAGAGGACTTTCGCTTGCTCTTTTTCTCCTTTATCGTTATGGTTCAACCCTTGATTATTCAATTCTTTTCGCAATAGCACCAGCTCTTCAACAAGAAATTGTACAAATTGGCTTTTTCTCATTTCCACTCCTTGATCTGATTGCCTTTCTTCTAAGAATCGGAGCAGTTGGAAAATCAGCTCAACTTGGGCTCCACACCTGACTTCCAGATGCGAGAGAAGGGCCTACACCAGTTTCTGCTCTTCTTCACGCAGCGACGAGAGTTACAGCTGGGGTTTTCCTGATCTGTCGAGCTTCCCCTATTATCGAATATGCACCACATATTGGCCCAATTCTAACAATTAGAGGTGGGATAACTGCGTTTCTTGCTGCAACAACAGGTCTAGTTCAAAACGATCTGAAACGTGTTATCGCTTACTCAACTTGCTCACAGCTTGGTTACAGAATTTTTGCTGCAGGTCTTTCTGCCTATACAGTTTCTATATTTCACCTTGCAACACACGCGGTTTTTAAAGCTCTTCTTTTTCTTGGAGCTGGATCCGTTATCCATGCAAGAGGTGATGAACAAGATAGACGTAAAAGAGGGGGACTCGTTAAAATTCTTCCTTTTACATATAGAACAATAGGGGTAGGTTCTCTAGCACTTATAGGAACGCCATTTCTAGCGGGTTTTTATTCAAAAGATGTTATTCTTGAAGTAGCGTATGGAAGCTTTACGGTTGAAGGTCGTTTTGCCCATACTCTTGGAACAATTGCTGCCCTATGTACAGCACTTTATTCGAGACGTCTAGTAGCTCTTACTTTCCTTGGAACACGTGGTAATGAAGCACGTGGACCTCGTCGTCATTATGAAGAAGCTCATGAAGCACCTTTTGCAATAGCATTTCCACTAGGCCTACTAGCGAGAGGCTCTCTTGTTGTTGGTTATGTTGGACGTGATAGAATAATTGGGCTCGGGACTGATGCTTGAGGGAATGCGCTTTTTACACATCCTGCGCATACTTATATTATAGAAGCTGAATGACTCGAAACAAGCACAAAAAGAGTACCGCTAATTGGTGCAATAACAGGTGCATCTCTAGGTCTTGCTCTGCCTCTTCTAAGACCAGAACTTGTTTTTGCTTCAACTTCTACTACTCTTGGGCGTAATCTTTATACTTTTTTTAACCGCAAATGAAGATTTGATAAAGTTTATGCAGAACGAATTGCAGCCCCAACACTGCACATTGCTTATCATCATGCTTACCAAAATGTTGACCGTGGTCTTCTTGAATTCTTTGGACCGCAAGGAATAGCTTCTGAAATTTATAGACGCAGTCGTGGACTTACAGCACTACCAATAGGACTACTAACCCGCCCGCTAACAATTATACTTATAGGTGTTAGTATTATTCTCAGAATTATCGGAGGTTGATACGTTCTTTTTTCAGTTGTTGATAGAAGCTGTTTTATTATTCTTGTAATAGCTCTCTTTAGACTTCTTCCATAAATAAAGTTGAAGAAATGGCAGAGTGGTAATGCGGCCGGATGCTAGCCGGTAAACGGATTCTCTCCGTTTCGAAGGTTCGAGTCCTTCTTTCTTCGTACAATAAAACCCCCTTCCATCCGGAAGGGGGTTTTATTGTTTAATAATAAAAAGTCTATACAGTTTTGCAGTAGACAGATTAAAAAAGAAACTCTTTTTTAATGTTTTTCTGCTTTTAGTGATGGTGTAGCAACTGAAGGACCAAATGTGCATAGTCAAACAGCTGTGAAAAAGAAGAAAACGGAGAAAAGTGAAACATATGAACCAACGGAAGCGATTTGATTTCAACCTAGATAAGCATCTGGGAAGTCAGATCTACGACGAGGTCTTCCAGCAAGTCCAAGAAAATGTCTTGGGAAAAAAGTTCTATTAACTCCAAGGAATCTAGATCAGAAATGAATTGCTCCAACAACCTTAGGAATACGAATTGCTAGTCTCTTTTCTGTTCAGTAATAAAATCCAGAGAAGATACCGAAAACCGCTCCTCTTGAAAGAACATAGTGAAAGTGTCCAGTAACATAGTATGTATCGTGAAGTGCGATGTCTAGACCACCATTAGCAAGAGCAACTCCTGTAAGTCCCCCTCTTGTAAAGAGAAATAGGAAACCTACAGCAAAAAGAGGTGCTGGATTGGTAAGATCTCTTGCACCACCTCATATTGTTGCAAGTCAGCTAAAGATTTTAATACCAGTAGGAACAGCAATAATTCTTGTAGCAGCTGTAAAGTAAGCACGCGTATCGACGTCAAGACCAACTGTGTATATGTGGTGAGCTCAAACAAGGAAACCGAGAATCCCAATTGAAACTCTAGCATAAACTCTACCAAGATAACCAAAAACTGGTTTTCCTGAATAAGATGATAGAACTTGGCTAACAATACCAAAAGCCGGTAGAATAAGAATGTAAACTTCTGGGTGCCCGAAGAATCAGAAAAGATGTTGATAAAGAACAGGATCCCCTCCAGCAGCTGGATCGTAAAAAGAAGTGTTAAAATTACGGTCTGTAAGCAGTCTAGTAATAGCTCCTGCAAAAACTGGTAGAGAAAGCAGAAGTAGGAAAGCTGTAATAAGAACAGATCAAACAAAAAGAGGAAGTTTGTGTATAAAAAGGCCTGGAGCACGTCTATTAAAAATAGTAACAATGAAATTAATTGCCCCAAGAATAGAAGCTGCCCCTGAAAGGTGAAGTGAAAAGATCGCTAGGTCAACAGATGGACCAGAGTGCGCTTGGATACCACTAAGAGGTGGATAAACTGTTCAACCAGTACCGGCACCACTTTCAACAAGAGCTGATGAAAGAAGTAGAAGAAGTGATGGTGGTAGAAGTCAAAATGAAATATTGTTTATACGAGGAAAAGCTCTGTCTGGAGCCCCGATTCTAAGAGGAACGAATCAATTACCAAAGCCACCAATAAGAATTGGTCTTACTCTAAAGAAGATTCTAAGAAAAGCATGAGCTGTAATAACAACATTGTAGAGTTGATAGTTACCACCAAGAACTTGAGTACCAGTACCAGCAAGTTCTCTACGAATAAGAATAGATCTAGCTGTACCAAGAATACCAGAAAAAGCACCAAGAATAATATAAAGAGTTCCGATGTCTTTGTGGTTAGTTGAAAGCAGTCAGCGAGTGACTGAAGGGGAAATAAATGCATTTGTAGTTGTAGCCATAAGTAGAATAGGAGTAGTCGGAATCGAACCGACGACCAGACGCTTAGAAGGCGTCGCCTCTACCACTGAGATATACTCCTAAACCTTCAACCGAAGGATTAAAATTATTTCTTTACGCAACACGAGGTGCTTTTGCGAGAAGTTCAACTTCAGCACGTAGTGTTTTACGTGTTCTGATATAATAGTTTGCAAGGTGAGCATCAGCATGTCTAGAGATAACAGATTCTTCTGTTTCATCATCTCCCAGACCAAGTAGAAGTCCTGCGAATGCAAAAAAAAGAAAGTCTTCAAGGATATCAAGATCTATTTGTGGCATTAGTGTCCAACGTAAATGTCTTTTCTGTATCTTCCTGTTAGTGTAACGAAAACGTATGCTTGGATAACAGCAACAGCTATTTCAAGAAAAACGAGAACAAAGATAACGAGGGCAGGAAGGAATGAAGCCAGGGCATAAAGATCCCCTAGTGTTAGGAAAACATAAGCAAAACCAATAAGAACTTTTCTAAGAGTGTGTCCCGCTCTTCTGTTAGCAAAAAGTCGAACAGCAAGGCTAATAGAACGGAATGCATAAGAAATAAATTCAATTGGAACAAGAAGAAAAAGGAGAGGGAATGGAACTCCTGATGGTCTAAATAGGCGGAAAAGGTACCCTACTCCGTGTCTACGGATTATAACAGTTACAAGGCTAGCAAAAACTGCAACTGAAACTCAAAGTGTAAGCCCGAGGCTGCTCGTTGCTGTATCGGCATAAGGAACTATACCCCTAAGATTGTTAATAGCAACAAAACCAAAAATTGCGCATCTTTTAAGATAAAGTGGCGCTGTTTCGCGTACTTGTGTTCCAAGGTTAGTTAGATAAATAGGGGCAACAACTTCTTCAACAAACGAAAGATCGCTTTCTTCAGCAAGAACACGATCTTCGTCTTCTTCTTCTTCGCCTGAACCAATAAGGAAAAAGGCAAGAACAAAAGAAATTCTTCTTTCATCAAGATAGAACGAAAAATCGAATTGTGGCGCAAAAGAAACACCAAAAGAAGAAGCTGACCCAGAAACAGTTGGGACTAGAAGATCAGCAAATCAAAGAGTTACAAACCCTCCTGTCAGAATATGGATGGTTGCAAGAAGAAATATATGAGAAAATCCAGCTGTTACTGAAGAAAAAGTAACTGGAATTGTACCCGCTGGAATAAAACGCGCAGAAAGAACTAGAACTAGTACTAGTCTTGGGAAAGAAATTGCAGAAGTAAATGAAGTTGCTAGAGCAGCAGCAACGGCACCTGAGACTCCATACGAAGTTGTATAGAGGGTTCATGCATCTCTTTCATTTTCAAGAACAAGAAGAGCATAAGAATCTAGGGTTTCTACAACACGATTTGAGACTCAAGCTGTATTATCAAATTGGTCAAGAGGAGAAAAAAAAGAGAAATTAAAAAGAGAAAATACTGACATTAAAGATGCCCTCTACGGGAGTCGCACCCGCATACTCTCCTTGAAAGGGAGATATCCTAACTCTTAGATGAAGAGGACTTAAACTTAATTTTTATCGCTTCATGGCGCGTCTACTGAAAAGACACGAAATTCTTGTGGTAGTGAGACAGGTTCATAACGAAGACGTTTACCTCTTTCATCATAACGAACTTCAATAAATCCAGTTAGTGGGAAATCTTTACGAAGTGGATGTCCACGAAACCCGTAGTCACTGAGTCTTGGACGTAGGTCAGGATGTCCAGAAAAAGAAATCCCTCTTCTATCATAAATTTCACGTTCAAATCAACCCGCTGATGAATAAACTGATGTTACGCTTGGAAGCGAAACACCTTCGTGAACTGCAACTGAAACTCTTAGACGTCGAGACGTTGAGATCGAAAGAAGCGAGTAAACTACTTCAAATCGGTTTTTACGTTCTGGTCAGTCGATCGATGTGATGTCAACAAGTTGCGAAAATTCTCTACCAGTATGTTGTTTAAGAACTTTTAGAAGAGCAATAAGGTTTTGAGGTGAAACTTTAACACTTCTTTCACCAGCATGAATACTATAAAGTGTTAGAGGGACGATTTTTGAAAGGTTTTCAAGAAAAAGCTGTGAAGATTGTTTAGTTTTTGTCATTATTAAACTTCGCGAAGAAGAATATTTCCATAAACTTTGAAGTAAGCTCTAAGTAGAGCAAGAGCAAGAGCTGATTCAGCAGCAGCCAGAGCAAGGACAAAAAGAGCAAAAAGGGTACCAAATCTATCATCCAGATAGATTGAAAGTGCAACGAGAAGGAAATTAACCCCATAAAATCTTATTTCAATGCAGATGACCGAGAGGAGAATATGACGAGTATTAAAAAGGAGCCCAAAAGCGCCGAGAAATGTTACAAGAAGGCCAAGATCTATATATGTGTGAAGTGATGGAAACATTGATTAAATTGAAAGTTCTGCAATGCTATTGGTACCAAGAAGTAGAGACGCATAAAATAGAACAGATGCGAGGGCAAAAGGAAGGAAAACCTTTCATCCAAGGCGTCTAAGTTGGTCATAACGATAGCGTGGGAGTGTACCACGAACGAGGACAAAAAGTGTTACAATAAATCTTGTTTTTAGGGCAAATCTAATAGGACCAGGAATTGGAAGAAGAAATGCCAGCGCTGAAGGTAGAGGAGAGTGTCATCCACCGAGAAAAAGAAGAGCTGAAAGAGATGATATAAGAATAATATTACCATATTCAGCAAGGAAAAATAGAGCAAATCCTCTCGCAGAATATTCGACATTATAACCTGACACAAGTTCAGCTTCTGCTTCAGGAAGGTCAAATGGGTGGCGATTTGTTTCTGCTAGTGTTGTAATAAAAAAAAGAACAAAAACAGGAAGCAGTGGAGCACCATATCAAAGTGAAGCTTGAGATTCACCAATTCGACTAAGGTTTAGTGAGCCAGATAGAAGAAGAAGCGCAAGGAGGGTTGCTCCTAGTGAAACTTCATAAGAAAGTCTTTGCGCCGCTGAACGCAGGCCCCCGAGAAATGCATACTTTGAGTTACTTGATCATCCTGCTCTAATGACTGAGTGAACGCTTAGAGAAGAAAGGGCAAAAATATAAAGTCTACCAAGACGAAAATCAGCAAAAACTCTACCATCACTTAGAGGTATAACAGCTCAAGCTGCTCTTGCTAGACCAAAAGTAACAACTGGTGAAAGGGTAAAAAGAAGTATATTTGCACTTTTCGGAAGAATTGATTCTTTAACGAAGAGTTTAAGACCATCAGCGAGTGGCTGAAAAAGCCCATAAAAACCTACAATATTAGGACCTTGACGGCGTTGTAGGGCTGCTAGGATTAGACGTTCGTAAAGGGTAAAGAACGCAATTGAAAGCAGAAGAGGAAGAATATAAGCAAGAAAGGCTAGTGGAGTTGAGAGATAGGATAGGATTGTTGTAATCATTAAAAAGAGGTTGTTATACTAATTATTTAAGTTGTTATACTACGCTTTGTTCCATATTTCGAACGACCCTTTGTTCGACCTTTTAGGCCTTCAAAGTCATAAACACCACGGATTCTTTTGTATTTAATACCCGGTAGATCTTTAACACGACCTCCACGAACAAGAACAACTGAGTGTTCTTGAAGGCTGTGCTTTCCTTCACCCGGTAGATAAGCGTAAATACGGCGCCCATTTGTAAGACGCAGAAGAGCTAGTTTACGAATAGCCGAGTTTGGTTTTTTTGGTGTTCGGGTAACCAGCTTTCTAATAATACCTTTTTTTTGTGGGCAACCTGCTAGGGCTGGAACATTTTGAGGGCGTTTCTTAGTTGAGCGGCGAGAAGAGACATGAGAAGAGAGTTGTGAAACTGTTGCCATTTTTTTAAGAAGCTTTTTTTGAAACTGTATTAGTTGCAGTTGGTAGACTAAAACGAAATTGTTTTTTATCAGAAACAAATCGTCAAAAACGACTTTCGCCTTCAATACGAAGAAAAGAACGAAAGTACACTCATTTTTTTTGGATTGTGCTTCCATCTTTAAATTGAACAAGAGTAGCGCTTTTTAGAGGGTGTGTAAATTTTTTCATTAATATAAAAGCCCCCTCGTGGAGAGGGGCTAATGGGGTCGTTATTAGACTCCTTCACCTCAGATATAAACAGCAAGGAAAAGAAAAATTCAAACAACGTCCACAAAGTGTCAGTATCAAGCACCTGCTTCGAAACCAACATGAGTTTCAACAGTGTAGTGGTGACGAGCTCTACGATAAAGAGCAACCCCAAGAAAGATACTTCCAACAATGACGTGTCTACCATGAAGACCCGTTAGTCTATAAAATGAAGAACCATAAATACCGTCAGAGATTGTAAAAGGTGCATTGAGATATTCATAACCTTGGAGAAGAGTAAAAACAATCGCAAAAACAAGAGTAAACAGTAGTCCTGTTATTGCTTCTAGACGGTACCCTCCTAGAAGGGCTGCATGAGATCATGTAAGAGATGCACCAGATGTTAGAAGAAGTAGAGTATTTAGAAGAGGAATACTTCATGGGCTTAGAACTTCAATACCCACTGGTGGTCAAACAGCACCAATTTGTGGTGTTGGTGAAAGGGAAGCATGAAAAAATGCTCAAAAGAAAGCAAGGAAAAGTCTAACTTCAGAAACGATGAAAAGAACTCTTCCAAAACGAAGACCAGAACGGACAGTATGTGTATGGTGACCTTCAAAAGTTGCTTCACGAACGATGTCGCGTCATCAAAGAGTAGCATGAAAAATCGTAGACAGCAGTCCAAGAGAAAAAAGAGTAAAACCTAGCGTATAGCTATGTCTATAAAGAACAAGACCAAAAACAATGAAAAAAGCTGTAAGAGAGGTTGCTCTAGGTCATGGGCTTGGGTCTACGATATGAAAAGGGTGAAGAGAAGTGTTCTTCACATTACGGATAGTAGAAGGTGTTAGAGCCATTTTAAAAAAAATCGGGGTGGGGCGATTCGAACGCCCGAAATTCTGCACCCAAAGCAGACGCACTAGACCACTATGCGACACCCCGATATCTTCGATAAAAGAAATTTTCTCTAATAAATAATCTCGATTC